>MDSZ01029843.1_pt1 | contig 14570 bp, 7 predicted proteins | sample 811201 | NCBI WGS metagenome assembly MDSZ01 (sample SAMN05326647, study PRJNA326480) | marine metagenome | isolation source: seawater | place: Indian Ocean: North | collected 2010
AGTATCTCCAAAAGCTGGATCTTGTCTAGCTCCAAAAATTACGGTAGCATTTGGAGAGAGCCTAGCAGTCATTAATTCAACTACTTGATTTGCTTGTTCTAAAGTCATATACGGGCCTCCAGTTACATGAATCAAAGCTCCCGTAGCTCCATCAATTTCTATGTCCAATAGGGGATGGTTAAGTGATTCATGAACCACCTCTTCTGGACCTCTATCGCTTTCACCATATAGCATCATAGTTACCCCACCACCTTTCATAATCGTTCTAACATCTGCAAAATCTAAATTAATCAAACTAGGCAGAGTAATTGTTTCTACAACACCTTTTACTATTTCTGCAATTAGTTGATCCATTATACTAAAAGCCTCTTCCATTGGTAGATTTGGAACATAATGTAATAATCTATTATTATCTAAAACAAGTACAGCATCAGCAGTTTCTCGTACCATGTTTAAACCCTCCAAAGCCCTCTTCATTCTCATTTTACGTTCCACAGAAAATGGAGTGGTAACTACTGCAACTACTAATGCGCCCGCTTTCTTCGCTTCTTCAGCAACTATTGGTGCAATGCCAGTTCCTGTACCACCTCCTAATCCAGCAGTAACAAATACTAAATCTGCTCCTGCAACAATATTGCCAATCACATCTCTTCCTGCTTCGGCACATCTCCTTCCCATTGCAGGATCTCCACCAGCACCAAGACCTCTTGTAATGTGCCTTCCAACTAGCAATTTCTGCATTGCACGAGTATTATCGAGATGTTGTTTATCCGTATTGATTGCTACGGTAATTGCCCCCTCAACTCCAATATGAGTTATTCTATTCATTGTATTATTTCCAGATCCGCCACATCCGCAAACTAATATTCTTGGATCAGCAGGCCCATAATCTTCTAATTCTCTATCTGTTAGAGCAGTAGGAATCCTTCTAAGAGGTTTTTGGTGATTTTCTGGATCAATAGATCTCATAGGTGCCTCTACCATATTTCTCCCCGTGCATCCCCGGCATTGCTGCCTTACAATTCATCAGAGTTATCTTTCCCTTCTTAATAGTTGAGGGAGATTCAATATACTAGAGGTCGTTTTTATGACTCAATTTTTTTAACCGATTAATGTACTTATTAGTTAATTAGATATTATTTTCATTTATTTTCCGGATAACACCGGAAAGCAACATAAAGCAAAGGGCTCTCGTCTAAAGTATCCGAGCTTAGCTCAGTTGGCTAGAGCACCTGACTGTAGACTGGAAATAACAACTTAGGTTGTTGGCCAAATGGCCATCAGGGGGTCCCCGGTTCAAGTCCGGGAGCTCGGACCACCTATCCATCACGTAGTTTTTCTAGTGGTATCGACAGACTGGGTATTTCAAAATCAAAAGAATGTTTGCTGGTTTTTGGAGGAAAAACATTTCCCGATAAACCCATTTCTATTACTTCTTCTTTTGTTATGGAATCTTTACCACATTCTGGCCATACATTTACCTGAACTCCTGAATCATTGAAGTAGTCAACAAATATTGTAGGTACTTTGGAGAGTCCAAACTCTTTAGCTGCATTCCATTTATGGTGACCATCTAATATAACATTAGTCTGTTTATCTGCTATTATTGGCTTATAGAAACCTCTCTTTTTGATTTTTTTTATCCTAATTTTCAAATTGTTTTCTATTGTTTCTTCATGCTCTTTCAAATCCTTGAGTTCAGTGAGAATAACTACTCTACCCTCTGACGCCACGACTTCTTCTAATGCAAGTAGGCTCATAAAGGAGTGTAAAGTCGGCGACTCGCTAGGAGGCCTACAAATGAGTCTTAATCAATATGTTAGGAATGTATGGAAGCAACCCAAAGCAAACATGCCAAGCCGTTACAGAATAGACAGAATGGCTTCTTGGAGGAGAGAACCAGTCTTTCAAAGAATAGATAAGCCAACTAGAATAGACGCTGCTCGAAGAGTTGGATACAAAGCTAAACAAGGAGTAGTTTTAGTTCGAACTAGAATACGCCGTGGAGGGCTTAGGAAAGGTAAAATACACATGAAGCGTAAACCTTCAAAGTCCGGTATTACTAAAATAACAATGGCCAAATCTACTCAAAGAATTGCTGAAGAAAGAGCAAGTAAAAGATATCCTAATCTTGAAGTTTTAAACTCATATTGGGTTGGAGAAGATGGAAAAAATAAATTTTTTGAAATAATAATGTTAGACCCACACCACCCAGTAATAAAAGCCGATAAAAAGTATAATTGGATTTCTTCAGGAAATAGCCACAAAGGACGTGCCGAACGCGGAAAGACAAGCGCTGGCAAAAGAGGCCGAGGATTACATAATAAAGGAAAAGGAGCAGAAAAACTTCGTCCAAGTTTAAAAGCTAACAAAAATCGTGGAAAATGATTATATCATCCGTCATATTGATGTTTCAAACCTCATCGGTCTAGTTGATGGTTGACCACTACCTCTCAGAAATACGAGGGCTTCCTGTGATTCTTCCTGATGGTAGAGTAATTGGAACTGTTAATGATGCCGTTGTGGAAACCAATGGTTGGAAATGCAGCCATATATTCGTTGCTAATCCCCCTAGTGAACTAGTAGAAGGCAGAGTTCATGTTTCAATTCCATGGCATTGGATACGTTCGATAGGAGATGTTGTCATACTCAGATGGTTTCCAAAAACACCAATACCTGAGGACTTATGATGTCTATATCACTATTTCAATTTGATTACTATGTTTGATTTACACATACTTGGCACTTCCGGATCACGTCCTACGGGCACAAGGTCTGTTTCAGGAAACTATCTTTCTACTTCCGGTGGAAATTTAATTATTGATTGTGGAGAAGGATTCCAAAGTCGCCTAATTAAACATGAATTAGATCTAAAAAATAATCCAATAGGCATTAGAGCACGCTTTTCAAAAATAAAAGTAATATTACTTACTCATTCCCATTTGGATCATTGTTGGGGAATTTTACCTTTATTGAAAACAATGCAATTAGACGGTCGACAACAACCATTGACTATAATCGCCCCCTCCACTCCTCAAGCAATTGAATGGGCGGAAAAAAATTATAGAGAAACAATTCCAGATAATTACGACATAAATCCCTCAGATTTTGCCTTTTTATTCAAAGAATGGCGCAGTCACATAAATAATTCCAGAAAAAAAATGTTTAAAATAAATTGGATTCTTATCCCAATTAATGGACAAAACTCTCATGATATACCACTTCAACCAATTAAAGGAATAAAATTGACTGCAATTCCAACTAAACATACAGTTGTTTCGGTTGCTTGGCTAATTTCAAGTATTGAGAAACCAGATAGGAGTGTTTTGATATCAGGAGATACGAAATATAACGGTATATCCTTCAAAAAAGAAATACTAGAAAAACCTGTGGACATATTAATCCATGAGGCTACATTCACTGATGAATTATCAGAAAAAGCTGGAGAACATGGCCATTCAACCGCTTTAGAAGCAGGAAAAACTGCTTCTGACATCAACGCTCAAATTCTTGGTATGGTACATTTTAGTCCAAGAATAAATGATCTTGAAACGGTTGAAATAGAATCTAGAATTTATCATAATAGGAGTTTTGCCTGTAATGATGGCGATATTTTTCGTGTATCAAACAATGGAGAAATAAAATTATTCAGAAAATGCAAAAACTCATGGTACGAGTATGATACTCAACGAACGTAATTGCGATACGATTCAAAAGGCATGTCGAAACGGTTGACCAATGAAGAGACAGCCCGGGAGCATACTTGCTGTTGTGATAATATTACTTTCCGCACAATTCATTCATGCGGAATCTAAAGCAATAACCAATTGTAACAATGTTAATACAACATCCTTGCCCGATAATTGGACACTAGAACAACAAAGTTGCGTACGAATAGATCTAGGCGAATTAGAACCAAGTAAAACTTTTGATTTTGAAATTTCTTCCAATAACCCAATAGACATACTCCTTTTCCCAGCTAACTCTCTAGAAGTTTATCTAAATGAACAATCATATAGAAATGAAATGATTTGGCAACAAGAATCAGTATTTGAAAATTTCAATGGAGATGGTGAATGGCATTGGACTGTTCCAGATGATAGAGAGAAAACAAGATGGTACATGATAATAGATAATTTTGCTCACCCCGGAGATGATGGGATGGGGGCACAGGGAGAATTAGAAACTCAAGTCTCATTCGATATGCAAGATATAATTACACAACCATATACTATTTTTGACTCAATTATTAGAGTTGATACAAGTAGCTTTTCAGTAGCAGAAGGGCCAATTGTAGTAGATGCAGGAACTAAAATAAATATATTCGCTAGAACAATGGAAGGTAATCCTGATATTTTTATTATGACAGAGGAACAGAAGAATCTCTATTCCAACGGAGGGACAGCGGCTTCAAGGATAGTCGAAGCAGATTTACTCCTCGTCTCAACTGAAATGTACAAGCAATGGTTAGTTCCAGAATCATATGAGGGTATCAATCTCTATGTGATAGTTGATAATAGAGCAGGGCCAGGAGGAGGAGGGGCAGGTACAACAATTGCAAAGACTACTATCACTATAACTCTCGATCCAATAATCAATCCTGTTATATCTACATTAAATCCTCAACAAATTTATGATGTAGGTGAATTGCTTTCATTTTCTGCATTAGATACTCCTAACAGGTCTAATCAAATCTCAGATTCTGGATATTCATGGGATGTTAATCAAGACGATATTCCAGATTTTTTTGGCCCAATACTTGATTATATGTGGCCAAATCCGGATAATGCATCTCTAAAATTAAATGTCATTTCAACTGATGGAACAATGGTAAGTACTATTCTTGTTTTGCAAATAGAAGATAATACTCCTCCAAATGCGTCTATTTCAGTTAATGGAGATTTACAGAAAGGTTACAATCAAACAATATTTATCAGTGCATTATTTTCTGATAATTGGGGTGTTGAGAGTATAGAGTGGCTAGTGGATGGGATAATTGAGCAAAGTAACGCTAGTATTGGTGATGCAGTCAGCTCATCGTTTACTTTCAGTTTTGATTCTAATTATCAAGCCGGTGAACATAATATTGAATTTATTGTTACGGATAAATCAGGTCAAAAATCTAGTGACAGTGTCAAAGTAATACTTTCTGATTTATCTCCTCCAGTTTTTGATAATTATGTTAATCAAATATCTGTTTCTGTTGGTGAACCTATAACATTTGAAATATCAGCATATGATGAAGAATCCGATGAAATACGATATTCTTGGATATTCAATGAAGGTACGGAAGATGAAACGCAGGTATATGGTAGATTGATTCAATATGATTTCCAAACTACTGGAGCACAGAGAGTACTATGCATTGCTGAAAATAGTGCTGGATTATCTTCACAGGCAGAAATTATTGTAACCGTCATGGAATCAGAGTCAGAAAATAAATCCTTAAATCCATTTTTTATTCTAATTATTCTGATATTATTTTTGATAATTATTTCCATTATTGCTTACATATTTTTTAGAAGAAGAATTCTGATTAGAACTGAAGAATTATCACAAAAAAAGGAAGAACCAACCGAAGAGATAAAACCCCCATCTGTCGAAGAACAAAAGCAAATGTGGGCGCAAACATCTCCTAACTTGTATATTTCTAACGATAATAATATTGTAGATATCTCAGATGTTGACTTAGAAGGATTATTGGAAGATGCTCAAACATCACCATCTAAATCATTTACATCAGAAGATAATTTACTCTCAGATTTGATAGATGATATTTCGGATTCTAAACCTGCAAACAATGTTACTGAGAAAGTATCTGACAGAGTAATAAAGAAAAACTGCTCTTCATGTAATCTGTTATTTTCAGTAGAATTACCAGAAGGAATTGATTCTGCTCGTACTGCCTGCCCTAAATGTGGCTCAATTGAGGATGTAAATCTTGGATGACTACATTCATTTGACTCAAAAACCCGACTCATTTAATGCCCATGAAGGGCAATAGCATATATCAGATATAGTCTAGGTGAAGTCATGGGAAGGCGCAACCCAATAGTATTCCCGCGTTTCGATTTCAATCCATCTCGATTAGCCCTTTTACTTACATTTTTATTTTTATTACCCTCTTTGACTCCATTAGCTAATGTTGACGCTGAAGCAAGGATTGAATCAGACGATTTTGAAATTTTAGATGATTTATCCAATATTTTATCAGAAAGACAGAATATAATTAATACAAATACTATAGGATCACTAGCAGAGCCAAAAATTGACAATATAGATAATCTTGTATCTCCTTCTGGAGATTCAGATCCACTTTCCAATATCGGTCAAGGCGTCAAGAATATTTCTCTAATAGAAACTAATCCTCCCGTGCCTTCTCATCCGGATGCATATGATTTGGCAATAAGTGGCGCAAATAGACCAGGGCAAGTAAACACTATCTGGCAAACATTGATTAATGTTACAGATTATGTTATTTGGACAAAATATACAGATGTTGGTGGAAATATTGTTGAAAAATTTGAAACAGTAACATTCAGCGCCTCTTTGTTATCATTGTTTAATTTTAATACTGATCCATTCCTTCATGCAATAGATATTGATGATGATGGTGATGACGATATTCAAGTTGGTTTAACAGTAGCTTGGGATTTTAATGGTGGATGGGGTATTGATGGAGATTCTTTATGGATTGAACCAGGAATTTCATTCACAGTAGAAGTATTGGGTGATAGTGTTGCCGATTCAGACTGGAATAATTTGAAGTTTTTACAAGTTTCCTTGATAAAAGCATTTGCTTATTCAGCTGATGATGCCGTCTTAGCACTCGGAGAAGGTGAAAGCTATATTTGGATTGTAGACTCGAGATTTACCTCTGCCCCTTATGATTTTTCCATAGAGATTGGAATTGAAAGATTTTATTTCGATATCTCACAAGCTAGTAGTGGTTTGATTCTGGCATTAACATTAGGATTGATTGATCTAGGTCAGGATGAAACAGGAATTTCTTTTGCTTCAATTTCTGCACCATATTCTATCCGAGTTAACAATGCTGGGCAAGTATCTTGCCCCTCAAGATATTCACCATCTGAGTTGACTACTCTACCATCTGAAGAAATTAATTGTGGAGTTTCTGCAGGTTTAGGTTACATTCACTTTTCTCCTCCTAATAATGATGGAACTAGAAATGTTTGGGAATTAGCGTATATAGATGCAACATTTCATCCAAATGGTGAATCAGATAGGTTACCTTCAGAAGCAGAAATAATTATCAGAACTGATACTATATTACCAACCTCTACGGGACTAGAAGGAGACAAAAGTCTTACCACAATAGAATATTGGGCAGATGATAGAGCTGATTTATTCCTCCATTTTCATGAAAATAGATCGAATCTTCCAGCATCAGAATCTGATGGAGATTATGGTAACATAACCGATTCTTTAGGTTGGTTTAGGGGGATGCCAGAAGGATCTATGTCTCCTGGAGAAATATCCAGAATTTTTAGGATGCTTGGCTCTGAGAATTCTCCAGAATTACCAGGAGGTCAGCCAGATAGGCTAGGATTGATCATTGGAGTAAAAAATTTCTCAAGAGACACTAGTCCAAATGTTAATGATTTGACATTACCTATCAATCCTGCTAATCCTCCTAAAAGTTTAATTCTCCTTAGATCTAAACAATCAATTGAAAGTATAGATTATTCTTCTTGGTTCAAACGAGGTGGGATACAAGAAGATCATAGAGCGATACATGTAAAGGCAAACAATATCCCAACCGCAATGATAGTTTATGGTTCATTTGAATTAGGGGGAACTTCAGACGTAGATACTAGTTTAGATAGTGCTACAGATCTCGATTTTATTTCAAAAATAGTTGATTCAGTAATATTAAATCTAGTAGATTTATTTTTAGATACTGGTACTGTATTAAATGATGTTCCTTCAATTATAGTTGATTTACTCAGTGGTGATACTACATCTGGTAGCTTTGATGGAGCATCATTTCACATACTAATGACAAATAATTGGAGAGAAGATAGAACAATGATGCCCCTATCCTCAATTGAATTGGCAATCGGCTCTTCGCCCCATCCAACTATTTCCGGAGACCATCTAATAATATCAAAAGATACAGATTTGGATATAATACAAGGCCTTAATGGACCTGTTGAACCTTTAGCACCGATTGCTGCTAGTGCAAAGTTTAGTGGTTTTATGGCGGCCTCATTTGTTGATAATAATGATACAAACGAGCAAATAATTGAGATATTTACTGAATCTACTAAATCGCTTGTTATGTCATTCATAGAACATCCTCATAATTCTATAATCAATTATTCTCATCATGCCATTTCTTTTTCTGATTTACCGAATGAAATATCTATTACAATCACTCCAAATTCGTTAAATTATGCTGCATCATCAATTATCGATACTATTTCATACACTGGGAATGAAAACAATCAATATCAGGCTGCTAATATAATAGATCTTCCGGCAAATTTTGTTTCTACATTCGGTAATACTATTTCGTGGTCTTCAGATACGCCAATTAGTACCATAGAAGCACAGATTACAAATTCTTCTAATCCGATTACAATGAGTGGTGATCATTTCTTATTTCATAACGATCCTGATAGTTCTCAAGTAAGTCTATCTTCTAGGATTTCTGGTCTGAGAGAAATTGGTTGGATCGAACCTCAAGAAGAGGGAGCAAGGGGTTTAGCAGGAATGGGGACTGCATTCATGTCAATAGCAAATCCAAATCCAATGTTAATTAATGTTGAAAAAGCACCAACCAGTCTAGATGATAAATTATCAGTAAAGGCAGAAATCAATCCTCTACCCTCTTCCTTATCTCTCAAGATACCTACGGGCATCAGTGAAGGACCAACTTTGATAATTCCAGAATTTAATACTTCTCAAGGTTTATCTGGCATAGCATCGTTCATTGGAGGATTTTCTGACCTAGGACGCTCAGTAAATGATGTCCTTTCAAGTATTACTACTGATATATCAACAGGTTCAGGTACTGGTGCTTCTAATTTTTCTTTTGGAATTGAATTAGATTCAGATTCGGAATTTGATATAATGGTAGAGTCATATCACGGTGAAAAGAAATCAGAAAATCTTCCTTGGGTTCACGGTGTTTCTTTTGAGGCTAGCCCAACAGGTATTTCGGAAGGCTTCCATCTAAGATTATGGATGCCAAGACTCCCTCCTTCTGTTGAATTATCAATATCTAGGGACGGTTTAGAAAATCGTCAAGATTGGTCTATATATGTAGATTTAGAATCATGGTATCCCCAACATACTGAACTAATGCTAGTAATTAGAGGAATCAATGGTCAGGATTTATTTGTGACTATGAAAGGATTGAAAGTTGGGGAATATACCAGTCTAGGTTTAGATTCAATAATTAGCATTACTACTTCTGGGGAGATAACTGAAGTTTCCACTTCAAGCCTCTATCAATTGTCAAATAGACTTGAATGGATCCATGTTCTCTTAATTAATAGAGAAGCAGGTTTACGCACTGAAATAATGATAAATGATATACCAGAATCCGTTGAATTTCAGGCAAGTTTAGGTTCTGCAATCTCAATAGATATGACCGTACCTGAACAATTTAGAACATCTGAAGGATTTGCAGTTGGCTCTATGATGATTCAACAAATGCAATGGATGGACAACTTGTGGTGGCCTGCAACTGTATTTTTAACTGATATTCCAGGTTCGATGAACTTGACTACAGAGCCAGATTTGAACTTTGATATTACTAAAGATTTAGCTTTTCAAGGTACTCCAATTCTAGATTTTACAGCTTCCGATATAGGCATGTCATTGTATATTGAAGCATTTGGCAGAGCCATAAATAGTAGAGGCGATATAGTTCTCTTAGCAGAAGGAATGACTGATAAGATGATAATTAAACCAACAGATTCTTTCGGCTTACAGATAAGATCTGGGGGAGAGGGGGTCGAAAAGATATATCTCCGTTCAAGTAATATTCCAACTACTCCTCCAATAGTAATAGACGAAATGGAAGCATTAGGTGAAAACTTGAAGAGTGCTACAATACATATCAGAGAAGTTGTCTATCCATACAGTGTTATTGAGATTGATGATGTACAGGGAGGACGTATCATTGCTTCAGCAAAATTACATGCCGAAATAGGCGACAGGAATATAGATCTGAAAGGTGTTTTAATTGATGCCCAAATAACGGGAGGAATTCCTACTGGAACTACCTTTGGAGTAAATGGTTTAGCCTCAGATCTTTCAATTCTAAGTATAATTCCGGGGATATCTGGATCAACAAGCCATATAATGGCTCCAGAACCACTTTCTTCAGGTATTTTGACAATTTTATCAATGTTAGGAGGTGGTAATGATGGGCCTACTTGAAAGATTAAAAGATGTTGATGATGATTCAATAGAATCAGAAATAGCACATGATATTTTAGAGACACTTGAATCAACTAAAGAACTAATTTCTCCTAGAAGAGTCATTTTTGCTTCTGCTACCGCACTTTCTTTGCTTCTTGTTTCTATCTTCACAGTAGTTTGGATAGTTCCTTATGACAGAGTAAGTGTTGATGTTGTATATCGTCAAGGTACTTCAGGGCACATAATTCTGGCACAATTAGATAATCATGGTAGTAGGGAAATAACTGATGTAACAATCTCAATACGATTTACAGATAAAAATAGTATTGAATTGGGACGTACTGATCATTACATTGATTCGCTTTCCTCTCATAGTTTCTACGCAGGAGATGATTTGGAATTAATCATAGGAGGAGCCTCAGTATGGGAAAATTATCAAATAGAAATATTATTGGAATATAGTTACTACAATGGAATAGTAGATGAAAGATGGACGCATCAAGTAGGAGATTGGACTATGGAACTTTTTACCGATCGTGCTCCAATTACAATATTTTAAGGATGATTTTTTCATGCAAAATAATATGTCAATAATCAATAATTTACCCATACTATCAAATCACAACCGACGAGGCGAACAATCATGAATCAGCGTACAACCGTGCTGATACTTGCGATTTTATTAATGTCGTATTTCCCATCATTAGAATACGATTCCGAGACGGAATATGATGAAATGAACTTCTTAGATCAAAATTACAAGAGAACTGAGATATCTCCTAATCCAGATACTATGCAAAGTTTATCATTAGTATCATCATATTTTGAATCGGAGGAAACTAGAAATTTAAGGGCAGATACTCCTATAGGAATTTTTACTGAAATGGGACTAATACCTAGTGTTTTAATGAAATCTGAATTAACTACTACTCGCTCAGACTTATTACTAGTTTTAATTGATGGAGATACTGGATTATGGGATGCCAGACTAGAAATCATCGATCATGCTAATGTAGAAATACGTGCAACCATCCCTCCTTCAGGATTCTTGATACAAGGCACTCAAAATGAATTGAACAAGATTTCCAATCTTCCAATTGTACGTGCCAGTCATTTAGTTCCACTCGGTTTACTTTCTGATAAGCAATTCTACAATTTAGATACAGAAGATTCTGTTATGGTGGAATTATTAGGATGGAAAGATTCAGATTTAATCAGACACGACTCTCCGGGCTTAAATCTACATAGTTCGTTATCTGATGTAGCAAATGTATGGATGAATAATTATACTTCGTACCATACTGGGTCATATCTCGGAGAAGTCAATGTAAAGGATATAGATGAAATACTAAAATACCCTGCTGTTTCATTCATATCTCCAATACTAGAACGTACAACATTCAATGATTATGCAAGAATCCATATGGGGATTAATACTGTTGAAAATGCGTATTTTACAGGTCTTAATGGCAGTGGTCAAAGAGTAGCCGTTGCTGATACAGGATTAGATCAAGATCATGGAGATTTTGGTGATAGAATTATCAATGTCGTTAATGTAGCCGGCGACTCATCTACAGCAGATACAAATGACGGCCATGGTACTCATGTTGCATGTACAGTATTAGGAGATGGTAGTAGAACTTCTGCATATGCAGGCATTGCTCCAGAAGCAGAATTATACTTTCAAGCAATGGAGATAGATAGCACTGGTCAACTTTCTAACAGCGGGATTTATGGAATGCTTAATTCAGCATACAATTCAGGTGGTGCAAGATTTCATACAAATAGTTGGGGCTCTGCCGTAGGTGGATCATATACAACACAATCTGAAGATGCCGATGACAGGACTTCTACGTGGGATCAATACTGGGCCTATCAAGGTATGACGGTTTTATTTGCTGCTGGAAATGAAGGCGCGAATGGTATTTCTTCTCCTGGTACAGCAAAGAATGTTATCACAGTTGGAGGACACCAAAATAGATGGGATCCCGATGAAATGTATCCATTTTCTAGTCAAGGACCAACGGATGATGGTAGGATAAAACCAGATGTCACTGGTCCAGGTGATTACGTCAGATCATGCTTAGCCCAAGAAGCGGAAGAAGCATCAACAAATATTGGCGACTCATATTATATTGAATATAGTGGAACATCGATGGCAACACCTGCGGTAGCAGGGGCTGCCGCTTTAGTTAGAGAATATATAATGGAAATTGCGGAACGTCCAGCCCCTCAAGGATCTTTAATCAAGGCGATGTTGATTTTAGGGGCCGAAGATATGGGTACACGTAACATACCCAATGATGATGAAGGATGGGGTCGAGTAAATCTGATAGACACACTGATTCCAGATGAAGATGTAGGAATCTATGTTGATGATAGATCTCGATTATCAGCTGGACAAGTAAATGAATATTCATTTGATGTTACAAGAAGTGGAGAACCATTGAAAGTAGTTGTTGCATGGTCTGATTATCCGGGTTCAAGTAGTTCAAGTATTCAATTGAGAAATGACCTAGATCTCGAAGTAATCTCACCAAATGGAGACGTAACTTATTTAGGAAACGATTTCAGTAATGGTAAATCAACAATAGGTGGCTCAAAAGATAATAGGAACAATGTTGAAGTCGTATTAATTGATAGTGCTACAAATGGCATATGGACTGTTAAAGTAAAAGATACATCACATGGAGGTAGTAGAACATTCCAGCCTTATTCAATAGCCGTTAGGGGAGTAAATGTAAATGATCTTACTCCTGATCCAACATTTATTGCAGATTCATTTGAAATATCTACTCCAATACCACAGGTCGGTGAAGAAGTAGAAATATCAATATCACTGAGAAATCAAGGTGCTGGATCTTTTACAGATATTCCTGTAGCTGCTTATGCAAACTCTAACCCGATTGGAAACCAATTAATTACTATGCCTCCGGGAGGTGACGAGGAATTAACTTGGTATTGGACTCCTGTTTCCGAAGATGAAGGTGAAGTTGAAATCTCGTTTTATATAGACCCGAATGACGATCTAGAAGAATTGTCTGAGGTTAATAACTATATTTCTGTCTTAGTACCCGTTAGTACTCCTGGAATCAAAGTTTCTTCTGAAAACCCAATAGTTACATTAGGAGAGGCATCAGATTCAACAACTCAATGGGATATACTAATTACCAATACAGCATTATTCGAGACTAATGCCACAATATCAGTATCTTATCCCATTAGAACTAGGGATAATATTCAATTCGATTGGCCCGGTTTCTTCAATAATACTAATTTCAATTTAGATGCTTCTGAAAATACACCAGTAACCTTACTCATGTCACACCCCGCTCCTCCTCCTCCAGGTTTGTACAAAATGATAATCACTGGAAATGACATTGAGAATAATATCGACTCAGAGTTAGAAATCTTTTTTGATGTACCTGTTCTTGCACAACCTCAAGTCATTTTACCCTCATCTGAGATATTTGTTAGTTCATTGACAGATACAAAATTTTCTTTCGATATAAAAAATAATGGAAACGGTGCGCAAACTTATGATGTCTCTATAATATCTCCTGCTGGTTGGAATTTAGGTTTTGATGATATTGGAGCATTTACTGGCTCTTCATCTGGATCGACTGGGACTCTCATTAAAGAAGGTAGAGTAAATATTGATGTAACAATCACTTCTCCTGGTGCATTGATTGAAGCTGGTTCCGAATTTATTGCTACCTTAGTGGTAAATTCTAGAGTTAGTGATGATACTTGGTCAATAGACATACCATTGATAGTTGAAGGATACGATAAAATTGAAATAACTACAAGTTCAGAATCTGATGATTTTGAAAATAAACTCTTATCTGACGGCAGCTATCAATTTATTTTAGATATTAGTAATCAAGGAAATAGAGATATAACTTTGCAGCCAATACAAAGAACACTTCCAGGAGGGTGGACACTTTCCAATCTTGAAGAAATAACAATAGAAAAAGGACAACAATCTCAATGGGCCATGTCCATTACAGGTAATGGGAAAGCAACGAGTGGTATTTTAGAAATTAGATTTATTTCTAATTCTGACTTTTCTATTGATTGGAATCTTACATTAGATGTAATTTCGGGCGCAATTCCTGTAGTTGATTTTTATCAAATTGATATTCCAAATGGGCAAACCGCTGACACACCATTAG
>MDSZ01112855.1_pt1 | contig 14570 bp, 14 predicted proteins | sample 811201 | NCBI WGS metagenome assembly MDSZ01 (sample SAMN05326647, study PRJNA326480) | marine metagenome | isolation source: seawater | place: Indian Ocean: North | collected 2010
ACCACGTTGATAGGCTGGATGTGGAAGCGCAGTAATGCGTGCAGCTGACCAGTACTAATAGCTCAATTGGCTTAATTTATGCACTGAAAAAAATTTTTGCAAAATTGAATAGAATTTTTTAAGTTTTTATTTTAATAAAATTTAACTTAATAATACCCTCAATGATTCCTGAAAATATTAATGTTGAAACCAAATTATTAGTAAAAAATGGTATTGCTAAAGTGTAACATAATAAAAGACCTTCAACATTATAACCATAAGAACCCATCAACCAAACACCAAAATTAGTAACCAGGTAAAATATCACTGCACTTAAAAGTGCTCCAGTTATTCTAGTATATGTACTTGATAAAAAAAACTTTGAGCATAAACCTATAAAAATTACACTGCCCCATGTAAATAGAATAGTTCCATGAAAACCAATAATTAAGTCAGTTATAGCAAAACATAATAAAAGCATAGGTAAAAATTTTAAACCTAATAAAGCAGGAATGTAGAAGCTTAAAGCTATTAAGCTTGTAAAGTTTGGTGGATGAGGAATAAATCTGCTAGCAGCAAGAACTGCAAATATACCAACAAAAATTTTAAAATTATTCATTTTCAAATCTTATTACAAATTAAAAATAAATAGAATATAAAATAACTATTTATCATCACTTTTTTTTTGGTCTTTTTTTTAACCTTATCATAATTTCTTTTTTCTCAAGCTCGCTTAGCTTAATCCAGTTACTAATCTCAGAAATTGTTCTACCGCATCCAATACAAGTACCTTTGTTGTAATCTACTTTACAAATACCTATGCAAGGGGTTTCAGTCATATTATTTATTTAAAAGTTTTTTTTCATTCCTATTTTGAATGCCCTTCCATCTTGGGAATACCCATGAGGTCTTTGATAACCTTCATCAAATATATTTGTAGAATTAAAGAATATTTGAAAATTTTTATAATTTTTTGATAAATTTAGGTTAATAAGATCTGTGCTATCCATTTTGATTGTTGAAAAGTTTGCTGAATGCGTATCGAAGTGCTCTCCATAATGTTTGTAATTTAAATTTAGTTGAAAATTCCCTAAATAACTATTTTCAAACTTTTTATTTAAATTTATGCCATAGCTTTTTTCTGGTCTCCTTAGTTGATCACTGCCATCTTTTTTTTTTGAGGACAAAAAAGATGAAAAAAAAGTAATACTATTATTTTTGTTAAAAAATTTAATTTCATTATTTATCCCCGATTGATTTAAATCTGTAAACGTGGGGTTATTTACATAAGTGTTGTTTATATACTCCACATGATCGAATATACTAGTTTGAAATCCAGTTAAATTGATAATTAAATTATCGTTCACTTTTAAGTCCCCATAAATTTGATTTGTAACACTCTTTTCGGGATTTAAAAATTTATTACCAGCAAAACCCCAACTTGCAGAGCCAAATAATTCATATAAAGTTGGATTTCTTAACCCAGTCATTCTGGTTATTCCCAAATTTACATTACCAAATTGCTTTTCAAGATTTACTTTGTAAGAGTTATGTTTACCAGTAACTTTGTTATCATCATTTCTTAAAAAAAAAGATAAACTTGTATCATCAAAGAAATTCCAACCGATGTTTCCATATAATGACAAATTATCATAATTTCCTTTTGTTGATGAATTTGAAGATCCATTATTGTCAAATTCTCCCCAATCATATCTATAATTCGATCCATAACCATAAGATAGGTTGTTTAATATAAAACCAGATTTATCATATTTTACTCCAAAGGCTTCACTATTGTAATAATCAATTATATTCTTTTCATTATACTCTCTGTCGTAATTATTGTAATAAATTACAAAATCTTCTTCAGTATCTTTAGTTGTTTTGGTTAATCCAAATTGCGAAGTTAGCATTTTGTTATCACCTTTATATTCTAATTCATCTGTTGATGATCCATCATATTCAGCAATTGTTTGTCGCAAATATGTTGAACCTTTTAGTTTGATGTTTTTACTTATCCATTTTTCATAATTTAGGTTACCACTAAGGTTTTTAAGCTCATCATCATCTTTACCGTTATATTTTGCTGAATTGGTTTTGCTATTCACTCCACCAATCTTAAAGTTTAATGAAGAATCGTTTTGTGACAAATAGGATTTATTTAATATAAAATCAAAATTATTTGAATTGTAAGTAGTTAATGAAAAACTATCTTGATAATCCCCTGTTGTAATAATATTTATTGCACCTCCAATTGCATTTGCTCCAAAATTGGTTACGTTTGGTCCTTGAAATATTTCTACTTGCTGGATAGTTTGAATAAAATCTACTCCAAAATCATGTAAACCTTGAGTTGTGGATTGATCGTTTATTGCAACACCGTTGATCAATACTAAGGTATGATTTGATCCAGTTCCTCTTAAAAATAAGGAAGCCTGTTGACCTTTTGGACCTGATTGAGTTACGTGGATGTTAGGAACATTTTTCAAAACATCAATTAAGTCAGTTGCACCACTTTCTACTATTTTCTTTCTAGATATAACAGTTTTTTTTATTCCTTTCTCAGAAAATTTAGAACTATTTGGAATTTGTATTTTTATTTCTAAACACGGAATGTTATCCTTGTTATCCCAGGAACAATTTTGATTTTGAATTAAGTTATTTTCTGACAATAATGTTTTAGAAAAGAATAAGGTTAAAACTATAATACAAAAAATAAGTTTAGACATTTAATTTTCAACTTAATTTCTTGTTAACAAGAAATTGATTTTATTTAATGCCGTTGCTAATTTAATATGCAGAACTAGACTTTTCCTGGCCTTCACTCTTACAGCGGACTATATCGGGTGGCATTCCGACTATACGGTTCCAGGAAGAGCCAATGAATTTCACACTGATTTCCCACCAAACTTCGATACAATTTTTTTATATTATTATTTTTTAATTGAGTCAATTTATATTAGTGCTCGTAAGGCAAATCAATTTGGGTTTTAGAAAGATTAATTGATTGAGTTGACTTTGTATATTCCTCAGAATTAAGTTCAAGCCAAAAATCTTTTACGGCAGAAGTTAAAGTTTCTTTTTGAACTTTAGTTTCAAACATTGGCGTTCCCCTCACGTGCATATTATCTGCATATTCTAATAAATTTTCATTGAAGTCCCTTTTTATGTCTGATTTGCTCATTTGAAACTCAAAATCTTTGGTACCAGGATAAGGCACTGGTATATGAAAACCCACTTGGTCTAATCCTTCAGATATAAGAGTTTTTGCAAAATTTTTAGTTTCTAAAATTGACTCCCAGCTTTCATCTCTAAATCCTATTAGAAAATTTGAACCAGCTCTAATACCAGCTTTTTTTAAACTTTTTACTATACCCACTGGATCCATTTCATCAGGATCAAATTTACCAGTAGCATATTTTTTCATCATTTCCTGACTTTTTGTTTCAAAAGGTAAAGTCAATTCTCTTAAACCAAACCCCGCAAGTGTATTTATAAATTCTTCGTCTGGCTTATACATACCGTTTGTTTTTTCGACGAGAAATCTTAAATTCGCACCATTTACCAAACTATAAGATAAATTATCTCTTTTTAAATAAGGGGCTAATTTAACTAACCTTTTTTTGTTAAAAAATAGATTATCGTCTTCAAAATAAATTCTTGTTACTCCTAGTTTAACTGCCCTATCAACATCTTCTCCAACTCTCTCTGGAGAAAACATTTTTAAAAATCCTATATTGCCAAGCATATCTCTCTCTTCTTTTTCCTGAGATATATGGCAAAAACTACATCTATCCTGACATCCTCTAGATGTTTGGATTCCAGTAAACATAGTGCCAGGTATTGGATAACCTGCGTGAGGTATTCCCAGTTTTTGATAAACTTCGAGGGGAAATGCTTCTATTGCAGGGTAAGGAATTCCATCAAGAAACTTAGTTCCTTTCTTTGGTGTAGCGCCAGTAATAATTGTTTTTCCGTTTTCTCTATATGCTATTCTTTCGATTTTTGTAAAGTCAGGCTTATCCGAGCTTAATTGATCAACAATTTGAATAATTGTTGTTTCACCTTCAGCTAAAGCAATTATATCAAAACCATTTGATAAAAAATGCTCTCGAAGTGCTCTAGCATTTACTCCTCCAGATATAACAGTAATTTTTTTATTATTTTCTTTTGATACTTTTTTTGCAATTTTAGCCATTTCAAAATGCATTCTTGTTTGAACAGTAAATATTGAAGAAGTAGCTATGATATCATATTTACAGAAAATTTCTGGTAATTCGTCTGCACTCATACCATATCTAATATTTCCATTCTCCATTTCAGTCCTTAAATAAAAAGTTTCATTTAGATCTCTGCCAATTTCACCAACTGTTGCATCTAAGTAGTCAGCCTCAATTCCGTTTCTTCTTAATGAACCAAGTATGTACGCCGGCCCCAAAGTACCGTTTGGTCTGGCTTTATCATTAGCCTGAAGTTGATTTGCAGGCTCAATTATTAAAACTTTTAAGTTTTTTTTGTACATTTTTAATGCTTATTATTTAACTAAAATTTTTACAAGATGGTTTTTTGTTATATAGATTGCATTTTCTTTAAAAAATAGGAAATATTAATTATCCTTAAATTGGAATACGAGTTATCTAATAAACGTATTTTTTTCTTTACTGTTCAATGATTGAACGTTATATTGTTCAAAAGTTGAACACATGAAATATGACCCAGATCATTTCGAATTACTGAGGAGTATACAAAAAAAACCAAGATCTTCTCAGAGAGAATTAGCTAAGGAACTCGGCTTTAGTCTAGGCAAATTAAACTATTGCATTAAAGCTTTACAATTAAAGGGATTAGTCAAAATAGAAAACTTTAAGAAAAATCCAAATAAAATTAATTATTTTTACGTATTAACGCCTCAAGGAATTGCCACCAAAACAAAATTGACAATAAATTTTATGAAAAAAAAAATGAAAGAATATGACGATTTAAAAAAAGAATTAGGAGATATTAATGTGGATAATAATTAAATTTAACAAAAAAAATGTTTCTATAATGATGGAAGATCTAAAAAAAAAAATTGGTCCAGAAATTAATTTTTATGTTCCAAAAATACGACTACAATATATAAAAAAAAACAGAATTTTGAATAAATCAAAATTTATGTTGAATGATTATATGTTTTGTTTTCATGAAAAATTTAATAATAATAATTATTTACAAATATTGAATTATGTTAAAGGTCTTAAGAGTTTTCTGCCAAATTTTAAAGAGACACAAAAGGATATAAAAAATTTTATTTTTGCTTGCAAAGGAAACGAAGATAAAAATGGTTTTATTACCCAAAATTTCTTTTATAATTTAGAAAATTTTAAAGATAAAAATTATAAATTTCAATCAGGTCCATTCACAAATTTAATTTTTAAAATTATAAATGTAGAAAAAAATTTTTTAAATATTTTAATTGGTAAATACAAAACGACAGTTAAAAACAATAAATATCTTTTTGAGACTGTGTAGTTAAGTATTTATTAGAAGTTATAAGAAAATTATGATAATTGTAAAATTGTTAGTTTTACAAAGTGAGGAGCTTTGTCTAAATAATAAATATTAAAATTTACTTCTTGAATAAATGAAATTTAAATCAATTTTCATTACTGGTGGAGCGGGTTATTGTGGAAGCAGAATTGTTCCGAGATTACTAGATAAGGGTTATAAAGTTACCGTTTATGATATAATGTATTTTGGTTATGATTTTCTCCCCAAGAACAATCCTAATTTAAATATTATAACTGGAGACATCCGAGATTCGAAAAAAATTGGAGAAACGTGCAAGGGCCACGATGTCTTTATAAGTTTAGCTTGCATCTCAAACGATACAAGCTTTAATTTAGATGAAGCGCTTTCTACCACTATAAACTTGGATGCTTTTGAGCCAATGGTAAAAGCAGCAAAATCATCTGGCATAAAAAGATTCGTATACGCATCTTCAAGCTCAGTTTATGGAGTTTCAGATAAAAAAGATGTGAAAGAAAATCATCCATTGGTTCCATTAACTTTATATAATAAATACAAAGGTTTGTGTGAGCCGATTTTAAAAAATTATTCAGATAATAATTTTGAAGGAGTAACATTCAGGCCGGCAACAGTATGTGGCTACGCACCAAGACTGAGATTAGATTTATCAGTGAATATTTTAACAAATTTTGCAATCAATAAAAACAAGATAGTAGTTTTTGGCGGTAAACAATTAAGGCCAAATTTACATATTGAAGATTATTGTGGTGTTGTAGAATGTTTAATAAATGCTCCAAGCGATAAGATTAAGGATCAAATATTTAATGTGGGATATCAAAATTTATCAATTGCAGAAATAGCAAAAAAAGTAAAAAAAGTCGTTGAAAATTATTTTCCAGATAAAAAGAAAATAGAAATTGAGACTACTCCGTCTGATGATAATAGATCATATCACATTAATTCCGATAAAATTAAAAATGTATTAGGTTTTGTCCCAAAATTGACAATTGAAGATGCTGTTAGAGACTTGTGTGTTGCATTCAAAGAAAATAAAATTCCAAATAGTTTTGAAGATGATTTCTATTTTAATTTAAAACGATTAAAGAGAATTAATGCGAAGTAAAAGTGCTAACTTTAAACAAATAAACTTACCAGTCTTTTTTGGATTATCTCACTTAGGACAAGTTTTCAGCTTATGTTGGTCAAAAAAAATTGGAGATTGCTATGTTTTTGATGACAATTATAAAGCATTAAATTCTTTTAAAGAAAAAAAATATACTTCAGAAGAACCTAAATTAAAAAAATTTAAATTAAATAAAATAAAAATTTTGAATAAATTTGAGGAAATAAAAAATTTTAAGTATATTTTTTTTACCCATGATACACCACTAAATATTAAAAATGGAAAACCACAATTAAATCAAATTTACCTAAATTTGAAAAAAATTCTAAATCTAAAATTTCAAAATAAAACATATTTAATAATATCATCTCAAATTAATCCTGAGTTGGTAAAAGATTTAAAAAAACAAATAAGTAAAAACAAAAATATAAAAATATTTTATTTTGTAGATACTTTAAAAATGGGTGAAGCATTAGAAAAATTCTTGAATCCAAATCAAATAATTATTGGTGGAGAAAAAGAAGAAGAAAAAAATATTTTAAAACTTTTCAAAAAATTTAGATCAAAAAAATTTTATGTAAGTTTTAATGAAGCTATTATAACAAAAATGGCAATAAATATTTATCTTTCATTTTCAGTTACTTTTGCAAATATTATCGATGATATATGCAGACAATATGACTCTAAATATTTTAAAATAATTCAACCATTAAAAAATGATGAAAGAATAGGTCGAAGCGCTTATATAAATCCATCATTAGGTTTTTCAGGCGGACACCTTGAAAGAGATTTATTTTATTTAAATGAGATATCAAAAAATAGAATAGTTAAAAAAACAATTAAAGATGTTTTAAATTTTAACGATAAAGCAGTCAATAAGATTTATGTTAAAAACTTTTTAGACAAAAAGAAAAGTATTAAAACATTAATAATTGGAAAATCTTATAAAAAAAATTCATACTCAGAAGTTAATTCTGTATTTAGTAGATTTAATAAGAAATTAAAATTAAGTTATTTTGATGATATTTTTTTTGATTATAAAAATCCAAAAAAAAAATTGATAGATCTAGTAAAAAAAAATGATTTAATTATTTATAATTATAGTTCAAAGAAAACAATTAATACAATTTTAAGCTTATCTAAAAAATTTAAAAAAAAATTGATAAACATCAGTTTGAAAAAAATCAATTTTAGAAATAATCAAAATTTTATTAATCTTTTTAATAATTAAAAAAAATGAGAAAAATATCTGCAGGAATAATTGGTTTTGGAAATATTGGAAAAAAAAGATTTGATGCATTAAGAAAATTAAGAAATTTAGTAGATATAAAAATAATTTGTGAAAAAAAAAAAATAAAAAAAGTAAAAAAAACTAAAGTAACAAATGATATAAAAGAGGTATATAATTATGATTTAGATTTAATAATTATTTGCACTCCTACGGATGTATCTAAGAAAATATATGATCAATTTGTTGGAAAATTTCATTTATTAGTAGAAAAACCTATAACATTAGATTCACAACATCTTTTGAAAAACCTGAAAATATCCAGCAAAAATAGAAAGATTATAAAAGCTGGTTATAATCTTAAATATGATCCTGGTTTAGTTTTTATAAGAAAAAATTTGCAAATTAATTCTATTGGCAAAATATATTATTGTAAAATAAGCTATGCTAATGGAACTGCAAAATCCAATACTAACAATGTTGGAAGTATATTTGATATGGCTTCTCATTCTATAAATTTACTAATGTGGTTATTTAATTCTAAAGATATAAAAGTTATAAGCTCTTGTAATCAAAAAAATGAATTTAATGAGACTCACTTTGATAATGGCTTCGCCATTTTAAAAATTAAAAATATCTTAATAAATTTACATCATGGCTTTTGTAATTGGAAAAACATATTTTCTTTAGAAATTTATGGAAAAAAGGGATCTTTAAAAGTGTATTCTTTACCCAAGTGGGGGAAACAATCTGTTACCATTGAAAAAAGAACTTTCCCAAGCGGAAAACCAAAAATAGACACAAAAAAATTTAAAAATGATTTAAGTTTTGAAAATGAAATGCATTCTTTAATAGATATAATAAGAAAAATCAATTATATGAAATACCAAAGTATTAAAAAAGTTAACTACGAAAGTTACTACACTTTAAAAAATTCAATTCTTTTGAAATAATTATGAATTATAAAGAAAAAATTATTGATTTTGATGAGGCGGGTAAATTTTTTAAGAAAATTAAATTAAATAAAAAAATCATACATTGCCATGGAGTTTTCGATTTAGTACATCCAGGTCATATACGTCATCTTTCATTTTGTAAAAGTAAAGCTGATATATTGGTTGTGTCAATTACCCCGGATAAATTTATAAAAAAAGGTATTTATAGACCTTTAGTTCCAGAAAAAATAAGGGCAAATAATCTATCTGTATTAGAATTAGTTGATTATGTAATAATAGATAAATTTAAATATCCATATAATATTATAAAGAAGATAAAGCCAGATTATTTTGCCAAAGGAAACGAATATTTTAATAATCCAAACACACATACAGAAAAAGAAAAACAAACGTTAAAAAAAATTGGTGGTAAAATGCTTTTTACGCCGGGAGATGTCGTTTTTTCATCAACTAAAATTATAAATGAAAATGAGATAAGTCTAAAATATGACAAATTAAAAAATTTAATGGATGTTAATAAATATACTTTTGAGAAAGTAATTGATGTAATTAGAAAGTTCAAAAATATTAGAATACATGTTGTTGGAGACTTAATAATAGACACCCAAAATGAGTGTGAGGCAGTTGCAGGTTTACATAAGACACCAACTTTAAGTTTGATAAAAAAAAGTTCCAGATCATATTTGGGTGGTGCAGGAATAGTTGCGGCACATTTTGCCTCATTTTCAAATAAAGTAACTTTAACGACGGTATTGAATAATGATCGCTTAGGTAAATTAGCAAAAAAATTTCTTAAGAAATATAACGTTAATTTAAATCCGATTTATGAAACTGATAGACCCACAACTGAGAAAAATATTTTTATTTCAAAAAATCATAATTTATTAAAAGTAAATAATGTAAGTAACCATCCAATAAATAATACAAGTTTAGATAAAATTAAAAAAAATTTAAAAAAAAATAATTACGACATAGTAGTTGTATCTGATTATAGACACGGAATTTTTAATAATCAGTCTTGTAAAGAAATTATAAAATCAATTAATAATAAAGCATTTAAAGTTGCTGATAGCCAAGTTGCAAGTAGGTGGGGTAATATTCTAGATTTTAAGAAATTTGATTTGATAACTCCAACGGAACAAGAAGCTAGGTATTCTTTGTTTGAGCAAGATTTAACAATAAGAGCATTAGCTGATAAATTAATCAAGGTTTCTAAATCAAAAAATCTCATCTTAAAAATAGGTGAAAGAGGTTTAATTGCTTTAGGGAAAAATAGACCAGATTATATTACTCTTGACCCATTTGTAGACAATTTAAAAGATGCTAACGGTGCTGGGGATGCACTATTGGCATATTCCTCAGCTGCATTGTTTAAGGAGAAATCTTTGATAATGGCTTCAATAATCGGTATTTTAGTAGCTTCATGTAAATGTGAAAAAAAAGGCAATTTACCTCTGAAAATTTCTGAAATAGTAAGTAAGATTAATAAAATAAAAGACCTTATGGTCTGATAAAATTAGACAAGAAATAATTTTGAAAATCTTAGGTTTAATTTAAATTGTAAAATCTAATATAAGGTTAATTTCATTATGATACAAAATAATAGACTAATCATATTGGGCTCAGGAGGATTCATTTCTGGAAATGTGGAAAAAAAACTAAATGAGACTAATATTACGATTTTAAAAATTCCAAGAAAAAAAATTGATTTAAAAAAACATAGCTCGATACAAAAACTTCTAAATATTATCAAAAAAGGTGATGCAATTTTTTTTGCAGCAGCAGAAGCACCTGTGAAAAATGAGAACATGCTATTAAATAATTTGTTAATGGCAAAAAATGTATGTGAGGTTATAAAAAAAAAATTACCAAGTTTCTTATTATACTTAAGCTCAGATGCTGTATACTCTGATAAAAATAAAAAAATAGATGAAAACAGTTTAACAATTCCAAATTCTCTTCACGGCACAATGCATTTGATAAGAGAAATTATGCTAGAAAATGTATGTAACAAAAATTTATGTATTGTCCGACCAACTCTTGTTTATGGAGAAGGTGATCCACATAATGGTTATGGTCCAAACCGTTTCATTAAATTAATTAAAAAAAAAAAGCCGATTGAATTATTTGGAAGAGGGGAAGAGTTACGAGACCATGTATGGATAGATGATGTAAGTGAAGCTATTTCAAAATTAATAATTTCTAGAAAAGTTGGAAAATATAATATTGTTACTGGAAAAGTCATATCTTTTAATGAAATATCAAAAAAATTGACAAATTTTTTTGGTTTAAAAAACAAGATTATTTATAAAAAAAGGAATGGTCCAATGCCACATAACGGTTATAGAGCTTTTAAGAAATCAGCACTTAGTAAGATTTACCCAAATTTTAAATTCAAATCATTTGACGAAGTATTGAATAATTTTTTAAAATAAATGTTAAAAGATAATAAAAGATGAAGATCGAAGTAATAGATTTAAAAAAAAGGTTTGAAGATGAAAAATTAGAGCTGTTAAGCAGAATTAAAAAAGTATTGAAAAAAGGTAATTTAGTTTTAACTGAGGAGTTAAAAAATTTTGAGAATTCAATTTGTAAATTTACAGGTTCTAAATTTTGTTTGGGATTGAACTCTGGCACTGATGCATTAATGATGTCTTTGTGGGCCCTAGGAATTAAAAAGGGAGACGAAGTAATAACGTCACCAATTTCTTTTATTGCATCTATAAGTTCAATAATTCATGTTGGAGCAAAACCTGTCTTGGTCGATGTAAATGATGATTTAAATTTAAATACAGATTTAATTGAAAAAGCTATAACAAAAAAAACAAAAGCAATTATGCCAGTGCATTGGACTGGGAGAATGTGCGATATGGATAGAGTAGTAAAAATTGCAAAGCAATATAACTTAAAAATAATTGAAGATGCAGCACAAGGAATGGGATCATATTACAAAAAAAAACATGCAGGAAGATTTAGTGATATAGCAGCTTTTTCAACTCACCCTTTAAAAAATTTAAATGGTCTTGGTGATGGTGGCTTTATAATAACAGATAAAAAATTTTTATATAAAAAAATAAAACTTTTAAGAAATCACGGTCTGAAAAGTAGAGATAATGTGGAAATTTTTGGAGTTAATTCCAGGTTAGATAGTTTGAATGCAGAAGTTCTGAAATTTAGATTAAGTAAATTAAATAAAGTTATTTCAAAAAGGCAGTCAAATATAGACTTGTACAAAAAATATATAAAAACTAAAAAAATAAAAATTATTGGTGAAAATAAGTTTAAAATAAATTCAAATGTTATGTTTATTGTATTATCCGAAAAAAGAGAATCACTTCAAAAATATCTTCAAAAATTTAATATTCAAACTCTCGTGTATTATAAAAATCCACTCTATGCACATAAGGCTTCGAAATTTTTGAATGTTGATAAAAAAAAATTCCCTGTTGCAAATAAATTAGCCAAAAAAGTTTTAGCTTTACCTCACCATCAATATCTTAAAAAAAATGAAATAATTTTTGTTTGTAAAAAGATAAATCAATTTTTTAAGAGTTAGTCAAAAACAATGAAAGTCCCCTTCAACTATTTACCATTTCAATTTTCAAAAGTAGGTCCATATTTTTCAGAATGGAAAAAATTAATTAAATCTACAGAATTTACATTGGGTAAATATGTTGAAGAATTTGAAAAAAATTTTGCAAAATATATTGGTATTAAACATTGTATATCAACAAATAACGGAACTGATGCTCTAATATTATCTTTAAAAGCGCTAAATATAAAAGAAGGAGATGAAGTAATAACAGTTTGTAATTCATTTTATGCAACCACTGGAGCCATAGTGGAATGTGGTGCGAAACCAGTCTTTGTCGATTGTGATGATAGATTTCAAATTAATGTAAAACAGATTGAAAAAGCAATTACAAAAAAAACGAAGGCAATTTTACCAGTTCATTGGGGCGGAGCATCTCCAGATATCAACCATATAGTCAAAATTGCAAAAAAAAATAATTTAAAAATTATAGAAGATGCGTGTATGGGCATAGGGGCAAAAATTGGAAATAAATATCCAGGTACTTTTGGAGAAGTAAATGCATTCAGCATGCATCCTTTAAAATCCTTAAATGTGATGGGTGATGGCGGAATGGTAGTTACTGATAATAATAATTTGGCAAGTTGGCTAAGAAAATATAGGAACCATGGCATGATTAACAGAGATAATATAGCTATATGGGGAACAAATAATAGATTGCAGCCTTTGCAAGCAGTCGTTGCCAACATTGAATTAAAAAAAATAAATCAAATAATTATTCAAAGAAATAGAAATGCGAAAATACTAGACGATGGTTTAAAAAATATTACTGGAGTTAAAATTCCAAACAGAAAAAAGGGATACAAAGAAACTTTTGCACTTTATATGGCACAATTTAAAAAACGTGATCAACTTAAAAAATTTTTAATTAAAAATAATATTGAAGTAAAAATACATTATCCCAAACCTCTACATCTTCAAAATCCATCTAAGAAATTAGGTTATAAAACAAAAGATTTTCCTATAGCAGAAAAGCAAGCCAAAGAGTTGCTCACACTTCCTGTTCATCAATACTTAAGTAGAAAACAATTAAATTATATGGTAAGTAAAATTCAACAATTTTACTCTAATAAATAAATGAAAGTCTCAGATTTAATAGCAAATAAACTGGAAAAAATTACTAATCATGTTTTTAGTGGCCAAGGGGGTTTCGTTATTCACTTAATGGATAGTTTGAGTAAAAAAAAAAAAATAACCATAGTCCCATCTCAAAATGAACAAGGAGCTTCTTTAGCTGCTGATGCATATTACAGAGTTTCAGGCAAACTTGGAGTGGTTGTGGTTACAAGTGGCCCAGGTGCTATAAATTCTTTACAAGGTTTAGCATGTTCTTATTACGACTCAATACCATCATTATATTTTACAGGAGCTCCAGTAACAAAAGCTTTAAAAAAAAATAAAAACCTAAGACAACTTGGTTTTCAAGAAATGGAAGTAAAAGATATTGTTTCTTCATTTACAAAATATGCAGTTAGAATTTCTGATGTAAAAAATATTTCATATGAGATAGACAAATGTATTCATATAGCCACAAGCGGTAGACCAGGTCCATGCTTAATTGATTTACCTGATGATATTCAGAGGATGGACGCAAAGTTATCCGAGCAGAAAAAGTTTTTTTTTAAGAAACATAGCATACCAAACTTAAAAATTAGAGACAAAATTAAAAGATTGACAAAAATGATTAAAAAATCAAGAAAACCTATATTTGTTATAGGTCAAGGAGTTAGAATATCAAAAACAATATCAAAAACTAAACAGATATTAAAAAAAACCAATATCCCTTATGCACCTACATGGGCAATGGTAGATGCATTCAATGCTAACGACCCAAAAAATGTTGGATCATTCGGTGTATACGCCACTAGATATGGAAATTTTTCAATACAATCATCAGATCTAATTATTGTTTTAGGTTCAAGAATGAGTGCACCCCTTATTGGAGGAAATGCAGCATTATTTGCTCCGAGAGCAAAAAAAGTACAAGTTGACATTGATAACGCTGAATTAAAAGGGGAAAGCGGTTTAAAATTAGATTTAAAAATTAATTGTTATTTGAAATTAATCATGGACAAACTTTAAAAAAAAATTTCTTGGAAAAAAAATAAAATATGGCTTGAGAAAATTGTGAGACTTAAGAAAAATTATCCAATTGTAAAAGATGAATATTATAGACAGGCAAAT
>MDSZ01048277.1_pt1 | contig 14569 bp, 13 predicted proteins | sample 811201 | NCBI WGS metagenome assembly MDSZ01 (sample SAMN05326647, study PRJNA326480) | marine metagenome | isolation source: seawater | place: Indian Ocean: North | collected 2010
ATGCTGTTGTCGGAAAACATCCTAAATTTGATAATGTTTGTTTAGCAACTGGTTTTACAGGAAGAGGTTTAATGCAAGCTCCAGGAATTGGAAGAGCACTAACAGAATTAATTACAACTGGCGCTTACCAATCTATAGACATATCAAATATGGCTGTTGAGAGAGTTTTAGGTAAAAAGGCTAGACCAGAACCTTACGTGCTCTGATTAAGTCCCACAAAAAGTTTGATATTTTTTGTTAGATTTTGATGGATGCTGATAATTTTCAATGCTTACCTGTTTAGTATAAGGTTTATTCAAGATTTCTAAAATTTTAAAAATTGGTTTGAAGTCATTTTGTTCAGCTGCTTCCAGACTTTCTTCTATTTTATGATTTCTTGGAATTACTAATGGATTAGTGTCCTTCATTAATTTAGAAGATTTTTCTAATGAATTATTATTTTTAAATAATCTTTCTTTCCATCTATTTTTCCAATTAAGGAAATTTTCATCATTAAAAATTTCATCTTTTTTAGGTTCTTGATCCATTAAATGACAAAAAGTGTTTGTATAATCTGCTTTTTTTTCATGCATCCATGTTAATAAATCTAATATCAAAAGTTTATCATTTTTATCTGAACCAAATATTCCCAACTTATTTCTCATCATATTCATCCATTTTTCTTCATATTTTTTTTCAAATAAATTGATTGCTTCAGTAGCTAATTCAATTGCTTTATTTTTATTATTATCAATTAATGGTATTAAACATTCAGCAAATCTTGAAAGATTCCATTTTGTAATAATAGGTTGATTACAATATGCATACCTACCCATCTTATCTATTGAACTAAATACTGTTTTTGGATCATAAATATCCATAAAAGCACAAGGACCATAGTCTATTGTTTCTCCAGAGACTGTCATGTTATCAGTATTCATAACTCCGTGAATAAAACCAACTCGCATCCAGTTTACAACTAAATCACATTGTCTATCAATAAGTTGGTTCAATAAATCTAAAGCCGGATTTTTTGAATCTTTAATTTTTGCATAATGTCTATCAATAGTATAATCAAATAAAATTTTTAGTTCATCTTTATTTTGTCTTGCCGCAACATATTGAAACGTACCAACTCTAATATGACTTGATGCAACTCTTGTAAGTATTGCCCCTTGTAAAATTTTTTCTCTTATTACCTCTTCACCTGTTTTTACCACTGCTAAACTTCTTGTCGTAGGAATATTCAAATAATGCATTGCTTCACTAATTATATATTCTCTTAACATTGGACCTAAAGCAGCACGACCATCACCACTTCTTGAAAATGCAGTTTTACCAGAACCTTTAAATTGAATATCATATTTTTTATTAGATTTTGATACATGTTCTCCTAATAAAACAGCCCTTCCATCACCAAGCATCGTGAAATGGCCAAATTGATGTCCCGCATAAGCTTGAGCAATTGAATTACTTCCCTCAGGTAAAGAATTTCCAGAAAATATTTCAGATAACTCTTTATTTGTTACTTTTGAAAAATCTAAATTTAATTCAGAAGCTAAAATTTTATTTAATAAAACTAATTTAGGATTTTTTACAGGTATTGGATTGATATCTTCTTTAAATGAGCGTGAGAGATCAAAATAAGTATTATTAAAATTCCAGTTTATTTTATTCATAAAAAAAAGCGATTTATAACAATATAAACCGCTTTTTTTTAAATTTAATTTTTATTTTTTCTTGTATTTAGCCGCTTCTTCCGAGCCTCCTGTTGCTGAACCCTTACTATAAGAGTGAGCACCCATTCCAGCTAATTGACCATCTTTTACAATTAAATATTGATTTCTGATTTCTTTACCTTCAAAGAAACATTCTAAAATCTCTCTTACTCCATCTGCATATCTAGCTTGTGCTGATAGCGAAGTTCCTGAGGTATGAGGTGTCATTCCATGATTCGGCATACTTCTCCAAACATGATCATTTGGAGCTGGTTGTGGAAACCAAACATCTCCAGCGTAACCACTTAACTGACCACTTTTAAGAGCTTTAGCTATTGCATCACGATTGCAAATTTTTCCTCTTGCTGTGTTAACAATATATGCACCTTTTTTCATTTTACTGATCATCTTATCATCAAACAAGTTTTCAGTTTCAGGGTGTAGGGGGCAATTAATTGTCACTACATCACAAACTTTTACCATAGACTCTACTGAGTCATGAAATGTAAGATTTAGTTCTTTTTCAACATTCTCTGGTAATTTATGTCTATCAAAATAATGCAAATGTACATCAAAAGGTTTCATTTTTCTTAATGCGTCTAAGCCTATACGACCTGCAGCAACTGTTCCAATGTGCATTCCTTCAACATCATAAGATCTTTGAACTGCATCTGCAATATTCCAACCACCTTCATTTACTATTCTATGTTGATTATGGTAGTCTCTCACCATAGACACAATCATCATCACAATATGTTCTGCAACTGATCTTGAATTACAAAAAGTAACTTCAACCACATCAATTTTATTATCCATAGCAGCTTGTAAGTCAACGTGATCTGAGCCTATTCCAGCAGTTATGGCCATTTTTAAATTTTTAGCTTTAGCAATTCTTTCCTTTGTTAAGTAATAAGGAAAAAATGGTTGAGAAATAACTATGTCAGCATCAACAATATGTTTGTCAGCTACACAACCTTCGCCATCTTTACTATTAGTTACTACCAATTCATGTCCATTACTTTCTAAGAATTTTCTTAATCCAAGTTCTCCTGAGACGCAACCAAGCAATTCACCTGGAGTAAAGTCTCTACCTTTTGGAGAAGGAAGCGTCATGCCATCTGGATATTTTTCCAATTTAGGAAGATCCGATAATGGATAAGTTTTTGGCATACCACCTTTTGGATCATCGTATAAAACACATAATATTTTCATAATTTTCTACCTTTTTGATTTATATTTTTTTCCGGATCTAATCATAAAAATTTAAATTTTTATAGTAAAAAAATATATTAGTTTATGGGGTATCTCCTCCTTAGAACAAATCTATTTAAGATAATACCAAAAATTAAAAGAATAATAGTGCCAGTTATAATTGGATTTATTATGTAATCTAAGGAAACACTTCCCATTATCAGTATTATAGGATTTCCACCAGCAGGGGGATGAGTAATATTTAACAAAATCATCAAAAAAACACCTACTCCAACTGCTAAAGGTAAATTAATATATAAAGGTAAGGGTATTATATAAAGGAAAAATAAACCAACTAATGATGTTGTTAAGTGTCCGAAAAAAATATTTTTTGGTTGAGCAAATGGACTTTCTGGATAACCGTAAAGAAGAACCATTGTAGAACCAAATGATGCAATTAAAAAAATTCCGTACTCTGTTTTGTAAGTTAAAAAGGTTAAAATACCAATTGTGATTACTGAGAAAAAGCCTGCAAAAAAAGATTTAATTATAATTTCGTTTTTCATTTTTAATTTAATATTTTTGAAAGTGTTTTAAAAGGTAGTAATAAGCATTCTTTTCTAGAAAAATTTTCTTTTTTAAATAATTTTTTAAATATATGCCATTTTTTTGGTAAAATAAATTTATCCACCTTAAAATATTTATCTATTTCTTTAACTAGAAACTTGATATTTAGTAATGACTTATTTGTTGCATATCTTGAAAGTAAACTCACAGATGCTTGACAGTATATGCATGATTTAGATTGATAATAAAATTTAATAATTTTTTCATTATTTAACTTTAAATAAATAGTTATTTCATCGCCACATAAAGGATTTTTATGCTTTGCAATATGTGTATGATCTTTTAAAATATTATTATTATCAGTATTTGATGCAATTTTAATAATTTCTAAATCCATTTATGGTTTTTTAATTAAGATATCAATAGATAGCAACCTCTACATCAGATAGAAATTTTTTAAAAACTCAACTATTAATGGAAAATTTTAACCTTTAATTTAAAAAAGTATATAATTGTTTGTTATTTTTCTGATTTGATTTTATCTCGAATATCTTCAAAGTGAACTTATTTTTTATTGTAGAGTAAATGAATAAGGATTAAATAGCTTTATAATGATTGAATTAAAAAATGAAAAAATTGCAATACCTGTTGTTCTTTTTGCGGGTTTATTATGGTCTTTTGGCCCTTTAGTAGTTAGGTATATGGATGAGCCAGGAGCAGTACCTTGGCAATATATATTTGCAAGAGGATTAACTATTTTTGTAGTTTTAAACTTGTATCTATTTTTTGAAGAAGGAAAAAATTTTGTTAAAAATTATCTTAAAATTGGAATATCAGGTTTAATTGGAGGTTGCGGGTTAGGGATAGCAATGATTACATTTATATACTCTATTACTAATACTTCTGCTGCAATTACCTTATTATGTCTTGCGGCAATGCCTTTTTTTACTGCATTATTAGGTTTTTTATTTTTAAAAGAAAAAATATCTCTTAATGTTTGGCTCGCAATTATTATTGCAACAATTGGACTTGTGATAATTGCATTTGGTAATACAGAGAAAAGTTCTCTTATCGGTTTAATTTTTGGAATGGCCTCATCTATTGGATTTTCAATTTTTTCTGTAACACTTAGATGGAGAAAAGAAACACCTAAGTTTACAACTGTTGCCGTCGCTGGATTATTTTGTGTTATTGTAGCTTTAACATTTATTGCAGTTGGTGAGCTCACTATACTTTCAACAAGTTATAATGGCACACTATTTTCACTTCATGGGGTAATCGTTTGTATGGGTTTAATTTTATATTCAATAGGATCAAAAGCTATACCAGCTGCAGAACTAACTTTACTTTCACTCACAGAGGTAATTGGAGGTATTTTTTGGGTTTGGTTACCAATTTTTGGAATTAATGAAGTGCCAACCCCTAATACCATCATTGGGGGTTTTTTTCTATTTATGTCTATTATTTATTATAGTTTAACGATTAAATCTAATCGAAGATTTATTGCACTAAATTAATTTAATGAGTTCAGAAAAAATTATTGTTAATAGTTGGAATGAATGGGATCCCTTAAAGCATGTAATAGTTGGTAAGGCTGACGGATGTTGTATTCCTGCTCCTGAACCAGCTTTAGATGCAAAAGTGCCAGAAGATTCTGATATGAAAGGACAATATGGCCCTAGAACAAAAGACACCGTTGATAAAGCAAATGAACTTTTAGATAATTTTGCAAATCTTTTACAAAAAAGAGGAATAAAAGTTGATCGACCAGAGCCTTTAAATTTTAATCAAGAAATTTCAACTCCAGATTGGAAAGTAGAAAGCATGTTTGGCTGTATGCCTGCTAGAGATGTTATTCTTACTGTAGGAAATGAAATGTTAGAGGCAACTATGAGTTATAGATGTAGATGGTTTGAATATTTAAATTACAGACCTCTTATTCAAAAGTATTATAACTTAGATCCCAATATGAGACATGAGTCTGCGCCTAAACCGAGGTTAACGGATGCCGATTATCGAAAAGATTATTTGTCTGATAAAATAGGTGATCAAAAAAGATTAGAATGGACTGCAAAAAAGTTTTTTGTAACAACTGAAGAAGAACCATTGTTTGATGCTGCAGATATACTAAGATTTGGTAAAGACTTAATTGTTCAACATGGTTTTACAACAAATCTAAAAGGAATTAATTGGCTTAAAAGACATTACAAAGATCATAGAGTTCATGCAGTAAATTTTCCAGGCGATCCTTATCCGATTCATATTGATGCAACTTTTACACCAATTAGAGAAGGACTAATTATTAATAATCCTCAAAGAAGGTTACCGAAAGAACAAAAAAAATTATTTGAAAAAAATGGTTGGGAAATAATTGATGCTGCACAACCAGCACATAATTCACCCCCTCCTTTATGTTATTCTTCAGTTTGGCTTTCAATGAATGTTTTAGTTTTAGACCCTAAGACTGTATGTGTGGAAAAAAGTGAAAAATATCAGGCTGAGCAACTCGATAAACTTGGAATGGAAGTTGTTTTGGTTGATTTAAGAGATGCCTATGCTTTTGGAGGTGGTCTTCATTGTAGTACTGCAGATGTTTATAGAGAAGGAGATTTAAAAGATTACTTCCCTAAACAATAAATTAATTTTCTTTAGATTTTTCAATTTTAAATGATTGAAGTTTAGAAAATAATTCTTCTCGTAGTTCTTTATCTTTTTGTTCTTCACTCATTTTTTTTAATTGTTCTTTTTGTTTTATTTTTTCTTCTTTTATTCGTTCTTCTTCTAACTTAAGTCTTTGTTCCTCATCAAATTTATCTTCCCATTCTTTTATTTTTTGTGCTTCTAAATCTTTCTTTAATTGTTCTTGTTCTGTCTTGATTTTTTGTTCTTTGATTTTTTTTCTTAATTCTTTTTGATCTTTCTTTTTTTGTTCTTCTTCTCTTACTTTTAAATCAATATCTTTTCTAGATTGTTGATCTTTTATTGTATTTAAGTGTATTTCTATTTTTTTTTGTTCTTTTTCAATTTTTTTAAGTTCATCATCTTTCAAATTTAGTTCTGTTTCTTTTTTTTTTAATTTTTCTGTTTCAAATTTAATTTCTTCTTCTTTAATAATTTGTTCTTTATCTTTTAATTTGATTTCTTTATCTTTTTGTCTTAAATCGTCATCTTTCAATTGGAGCTGTTGGTCTTTCTTTCTAAGCTCATCATCTCTTTTTTTATAAAAATCATCCTTTTTTTTATTTTCTTCGTCTTTTATTTTAAATTCTTTTTCTATAATTTTAATTTTTTCTAACTCTTTTTTGATTTGTTCTTCTCTAAATTTTATTTCTTTCTTTTCATTAATTTTTTGTTTCTTTTTAAAATTATCATAAACTTTATTTAATAAGATACTTATTTTTTTTACCTTCTCTTTTTTATGAGGAGCTTTTTTATTTTTTTTTATAATTTTATTTTTTTTTCTAGTCATTTTTTAAAAAAGCAATTTCAACAAATATTTAAAGAATTAACAATAAAATAAAAAAATATTTTATTAATTAATGTTCAATTTAAGTTTCAACTTATAGGCGATTATTTAAATGATTGTTATAATGGATTATTATCTTTTAAATCATTATATTCATTAATTTTTGGCTCTTCTATTGGTTCTGTTTGAGGATTTAGCTCAATTCCAGCTGGAGTAATTGTTTGAGGCATTGCAACAAATTGTGAGTCTGGATTATCAACTGTTTGTCTTACTTTCATCCTATAGATCCCAAAAAATCCAATTACTGAATGAAAAAAAAACAAAAATATAAAAAATCCATTTGAACCAACTAAATCCATAAATATTGAACATAGAAACGGTCCACTCATTGCACCTAATCCGAATACAAATTGTAGACCTGCACCTGCAGCAACAAATTTTTCTTTTGGTATATAGTCGTTTGTATGTGCCAAAATCAAAGAAAACATTGGTAAACTACAAAAAGAAAAAAGTACTAAAAAAATATAAAACCAAGTTTTACTGGTAGCTAAACCTTCTGGTAAATACATTTGTCTTGAAACAAAAATTGTAAGTAATGCGAAAATTGCTGCACCAAAAGTTGAAATAATTATAACTAATCGTCTATCATATATATCCGATATTTTTCCAACTGGAAATTGTGAAGCAGAACCAGAAATTGCCAATAAAAATGTTACGATTGAAATTTCTAATATTGTAAAATTCATTGAAGTTGCATAAACAGCTAACAAAGTAAACAATGCAGCCTGAATAGTTCCATAAAAAAAAGAACTTACCATTCCAAATGGCGAGGACTTATAAAGATCTTTTAATGTCATAGCTTTAATTTTTTTGAATGTTGGTGCTTTTTTTTTAGTTAATAAAATTGGAATGAGAGCAACAGATGTTATGATCGAAACAAGTATAAAGGGTTGAAAGTTTTGTGGACTACTAAAATTAAGCAAGAACATTCCTATACCCATGCTTCCATACAAAATTACCATGTAAATAGATAGAACACTTCCTCTATTTTTATTACTAGATCTATCATTCAACCAGCTCTCAGCAACAGTATAAATACAAACCATGCTTATTCCTGTTAATACTCGAAGTAAAAACCAAATAAATGGATTAATAAATATGGAATGAAGCAAAATAACCAATGACGCCAAAGAAGCAAAAGCTGCAAAGATTCTTATGTGTCCAACTCTAGAAATTAAATTTGGAATAGTTATTGCACCAATAAAATATCCAACAAAATATCCAGACATCATAAAGCCAGTAGAAGTTAAACTAAATTCTTCTTTAACTGCCCTTACTCCAAGCAAGGAGCCCTGAAAGCCATAAGCCATCATTATAAATCCCATGCCTAAAAATAATGCCCAAGAATTTTTTAAAACTTTATTCATAAAATGATCGTACTATTTCGCAATTATCTTTAAATCAAGTCTTTATTGTGACAGATCTATGAATTTTTTAATTTGATAAATGAGTGAATAGCAATCGTAATTATGATAATTAACCCGCCTTGGATTGTCTCTATACTAGGTTGTTCCTTTATAATTAACCAAACCCAAATTGGCCCTATAATAGTCTCTAATAAAAAAAAAAGGTTAACTTCAGCTGCAGGAATAAATCTTGGAGCGATAGTCACTAATACAAAAGGTATAGCAACACACATTATACACATAAGTGGAACTATTATTTTGTCACTTTCTACTAAAGCAAAACTTTCAATAAATAGTAAAGCAAAAATAGCAACTATTAATTTTCCAACTACTGCAGCTGGAACTAAATTTTTTTCTTTTGCAGATCTGATAGTAACAGCACCAATTGCTAATCCTAAAGCTGTTACTAAACCCATTATATCTCCAAACAAATTTCCTAATCGTAAGGAGTCATAAAAGATATAAACAGCAGCAGCAAAAGTTATAAAAATTGCAATCCAAGTTTTTTTATCAGGTAATTCCTTCAAAAAAATAGTACCTAAAATCGCTGAAAGCATAGGAGCCATTGCAATCATCACTAACGTGTTTGCAACGTTAGTATTTTGAATAGATACAACAAAAGTGATATTTGTTACAGAAAATGTTAAAATATAGATTAAGCCTTTGTAGCCACTTGTTAAAAGAATTTTAAAAAAATTTAATTTATAAATTAATAACATTCCAATAAGTACAGTTACAAAAGGAATAATTCCTCGATAAAAAACTAAAGACCAGGTATCAATATTTGAAAGTCTAATAAATAAGGAGTCAGGAGTAATAAACATTACTGCAATGAATGCTAGTAAAGAGCCTTTTTGTTGATCTGTTAAATTATTCAAGTTATTAAACTATTAAAAAATTTTATATCATTTAATTTTGGTGACTACCAATAACTATAGGGTTTTCTAGAAAAAATTTTTTTAACTATTGGTTTGAAAAACTCTAAAGGAAAAGACTTAAAATTTGGATCAAATGAATTTTGATCATATTTTTCGCAAAAATCTACAGTATCTTGATAATACTTATTGTCTTTATATTTGTCTCTCATATTTCTATTTCCACCTAAATGGTGAGCATAATAAAACATTTGAAATTCTCCATGTTTTTCAATTATCCAATGAGTTTTTTCTGAAACATATGGTTTAAGAATTGCAGCTGCATATTCTGAATGATTCATTGGTGCTAATTCATCTCCAATATCATGAAGTAAAGCGGCTACAATCATTTCTTCACTTTCTCGATTGTTATATGCTCTAGTCGCACTTTGAAGTGAATGTTCTAATCTTGAAATTTGATAACCCTCTAGTGTTTCAGTAAGTCCTGACATAAACTTTAATAGCCTATCAGCTGTTTTGCTTGCAAAATTTTTCTCATGCTTATCTAAAAAAAGATAATCTTCTTTTGAACCGTCTTTCATTTTAGTAAATTTTACTGTTTTCATTTTAATTATTAGATGCTGTGCTTAGTAAAGATAATTGAGTGATTTTATCATCTCCTAATTCATCTATTGGTTTAACAGGATAATCTCCAGTGAAATAATGATCAGTCAATTGAGGATAGGTATTATCTCTTTTTTCAAAACCCATTGCTTTATACATACCTTCTATAGATAAAAAATCTAAAGATTTAGCCCCTATATATTCGCAGATTTCACCATTAGTTTTATTTGCTGCTAATAGCTCTTTTTTTGTTGGTGTATCAACTCCATAAAAATCTGGATATCTAATTTCTGGACAAGCTATTTTGACATGAACTTCTTTAGCACCTGCATCATAAAGCATTTTTACAATTTTATGAGAGGTTGTTCCTCTTACTAATGAGTCATCAATTAAAATAATTTTTTTTCCGTTTATAGTCGATTTATTTGCATTTAATTTCAATTTTACACCTAAGCTTCTAATTTTTTGACTTGGTTCAATAAATGTTCTGCCAACATAATGATTTCGAATTAATCCTAATTCAAAATTTTTACCTAAATGTTGTGCGAATCCAAGAGCTGCAGAATTTCCTGAATCTGGAACAGGCACAATAATATCAGCTTCAATTTTGTTTTCTTTAGCAAGTTCAATCCCAAAATTTTTTCTATATTCATATGCTGCTTTTCCATTTAAAATGCTATCAGGTCTTGCAAAATAAATGTATTCAAAAACACAAGGCCGTATTTTTTTGGGTGAAAATGGTTTTATACTCATCAATTCATTATTTTCGACATATACAATCTCTCCATTTTCAACATCCCTTATGTATTTAGCTCCAATAATATCTAAGGCACATGTTTCGGATGTAAAAACATAACTATTTTTTAATTTTCCTATTACCAAAGGTCTTATTCCATAAGGATCTCTTACTCCAATTAGAATATTTTGTGTAAGCATAACCAAAGCATAACCACCTTGAATTTGGAAAATAGCATCAACAATTTTATCAATTGTTTTCGATCTTTTAGATTTTGCAATTAATTGAACAATTGTTTCTGTATCCGAAGTTGTATAAAAAATTGCTCCATCTTCCACTAACTTGTTTCTCAATGATATTGAATTAGTTAAATTTCCGTTATGAGCTACTCCAATTCCTCCTGCATTAGTATCGGCAAAAAAAGGCTGGATGTTTCTAAGAGTATTTTCGCCTGTAGTGCTATAACGATTATGGCCAATAGCATAATCTCCTTGAAGATTTTTAAGTACTTTTTCTTTATTAAAATTATCACCAACTAATCCGAATTTTTTTTCTGAAAAATATTGCTTTCCATTAAATGTAACAATTCCACAACCTTCTTGACCACGATGTTGAAGTGCGTGAAGTCCAAGAGCTGTTAATGCTGATGCATCTTTAGCATTGCTTATGCCAAATACACCACATTCCTCTTTTAATTTAGGATCAAAGTTCTTCAATTTTTTCTTTAGACTCACGGTATGTTTTTTCATTTGGAAATTCTTCTAATAAATAATTACTACCTTTTTCTAAATATGGAAAGACGAATGATTTGTCTAAATTAATTGGCCATTTATCATGGTTATATACGATGTGTACAGCTGAAAATATACAAACAGCTATAATATAAGATCTAACAAATCCAAAAAAGAATCCAAAAATGGCATCTAAACTTCCAAGACCTGTATATTTAACCGCTTTACTGATTCCTTTATTAATTAATAGAACTAAAAAAATTACTATTATAAAAATTATGATACCAAGGCTTACATCTAAAATATATTCATTATCAATAATGTCTTTTACAAAAGGTTTGACTTTTGGAAAAATGATTAAAGTAATGATATATGCCAATAACCATTTGGCCATTGCAAGAATACTTAATATAAAACCTTTACGATAGCATTTAATTAAAGATAGAGCTGTAATTATTATATAAATTAAATCTAAAAATGATATTGAAACAAGAAATTCTTTTGAAGCATCTATCATTAAGATTTATTTTCCAAATGGCTTTATTAATAGAATTAATGATGGAAGTAGAGTTAAAACCAATATCATTGCTAACAACATTGCAAGCCCCGTAAAAATTCCAAAATAAATGGTTGGTATAAATTTTGATAAAATTAAAATTGAAAAACCAAAAACAATAGTTATAGAAGTATTTAAAATTGCTCTACCCACTGTTGAATGGCTTAGTATTAAAGTTTTGTTATAATCATTTGATTTTTCAAATTCTTCCTTAAATCTATAAATATAATGAATACTGTTATCAACAGCTATTCCTATTGTAATAGCCGCAATAGTTATTGTCATCATGTCCAAAGGAATTCCAAGTAAACCTATAACTCCCAAAATAAAAAAAGCAGCAATAAAATTTGGAACAACACCGATTAAAGATAATTTAATATTCCTAAAAAGAATAACAAACATAATAAAAATTCCAATCATAACCAAACCTAAAGTTAAGATTTGAGATTTAAAAAGACTTTGGAGTAAATTATTGAATAAAATTAAAACTCCTGCAAGTTTGAATTCATTTTCATTTAATCCAATTTGATTTTTTAAATCATAGTTTATTTTTTTTATCAGATCATTTCTTCTTAAATTTTCTTGAGAGTCTATTATTCTAAGATTAATTCTAGCTTCATTATCTTTAATTGAAATATACGGATCGATTATTTCAGTTTTTATACTATTTGGGATCTTAGAGTACAACACTCCCATTTCTAGAGTTCCCAAAGGTTTATTGTTGTTAAGTGATGTTGCAACATCGATTATTGAAGAGAATGACAATACTTTTCCAACTTGAGGTAAATTATCAAGGTATGTATGTACTGATGAAATTTTATCAATTTTATCCTTAGTAAACCAATATTTTTCATCATCTTGTTCATTTTCGTCGTCCCAGTCTTCAAATTCATCATTTTTATCATCTATTATTTTTTTATTTTTTGGAAATTTTAAAATAATTTCAAGAGGTGTCGTTCCACCTAATTTTTCATCTATAAGTTTCATACCTTTATAAATTTCAGTTTTTTTACTAAAATAATTTATGAAACTGTTTTCAACTTCAAGACGACTAATACCAATTAAACTTAATATTATTACTAATCCAGTTATAGCAAAAATTGATACTTGTTTGTTTTGAGATAGTTTTGCGAAAAAAGATGTAATTTTTGAATCTTGATATTTGTTTAATGAAATATTTTCTTTTGGCATAAAGTTTATTAGGGTAGGCAATAAAGTAAAAGTTATAATAAATGAAGTAATAAGTCCAAAAGTCATCATCCAGCCAAAATCAATTATGGGTTTAATTCCACTAAAAATTAAAGAAAGAAATGCAATAACTGTTGTTAGAACAGTATATAAGATCGGCCAAAACATTTTATTTGTTGTCAAAATAATAAGACTCAAAATATCTTTATTAGGATTATTTTCTTTAAGTTGTAAAAATCTTGTACTCATATGAATGTTCATTGCCATTGTTAGAATTAACATTAGTGCAATAAAATTTGATGAGATAACAGTTACTTTCCAACCTAATAAACCTAATAATCCAATCATGATTATGACTGAAAAGAAGCAGCTACTAATAGGTACTATAATCCAAATTAGTTTTCTAAAAATAAACCATAAAGTGCAAATAATGAATAAAAGAACACCTAAACCAAATACAATAATATCACTTTTAATAAATGACATCATATCATCAGCAATCATAGGAATACCTCCCAAATGTATTTTTCCTATGTTGTCATAGCTTTTGATTATTTCTCTTATTTCAAGAATATTTTCATGATTTTTTTTCTTTAAGTTATCTTTGTATAACTCTAATTCGTCTTTAGTTTTATTTTTCAAATTTTCAAGTTTATTAGATTTTATATAGACAATAATACCACTTGTATTACCGTCTTCACTTATGACGAAATTTCTAAAAACAGGACTATTTAAAATTTCTTTAAACCCTCTTTCTTTATCAACATCATCATCTTTTAAAGTCTTGAAATTTTTCAATCTTTCTTGAAGAGGTGCTTCAGAGTTACTTAATAAAGGAATATCCAATAAAGTAACAACGCTATGTACCCAATCTAAGCTTTGTATTTTATATTTTAGGCTTAAAAGATTATTAATTGAGGAATCATTAATCATTCCCTCATTAGGAGAATAGGTTAAAATTAAAAACTCTTTTGACCCATATCTTTGCGTTACCTCTCGTAAATATTCTAGATCTGGATCTCCTTCAATTAAAAGTGTGTCTGATGAAGCATCTAATCTGAAGTCTTTTGAATAATAGCCAAAACTTAATAATGCAACGATTAAAACTACAAAAACTGATTTAGGATTTTTGATTATTATATTTTGATAAAGTTGGGCAAACATTTAACCCCTTTTATATTGAAATTTAGTTATTTTGTAGATCTTTAAATTTAGTGAACATTTCTTCAAATTCTAAGCTAATATTGCCAGTTGGACCATGTCTTTGTTTACCAATAATTAGCTCAGCTAAATGAGAAACTTCATTCATTTTTGCTTGCCATTCTGCGTGTTCGACAGTTGCTGGTCTAGGTTCTTTGGATCTTAAATAATAAGACTCCCTATATACAAACATTACAACATCTGCGTCTTGCTCAATAGAACCTGATTCTCTTAAATCTGCTAATATAGGTTTTTTATCATCTCTTTGTTCAACAGCTCTTGATAGTTGGGAA
>MDSZ01246329.1_pt1 | contig 14569 bp, 7 predicted proteins | sample 811201 | NCBI WGS metagenome assembly MDSZ01 (sample SAMN05326647, study PRJNA326480) | marine metagenome | isolation source: seawater | place: Indian Ocean: North | collected 2010
ATTTATTTTGTTCTTTTAAAGCATTTAAGCCACCATAAAAAGCATCTCTAGTGACTACTGTTTTAACGTCATTTCCATCTTTTTCTTCAAATATTTCATTAGGATATTTTTCATTAATAATATCTAATAATATATTTCTGCTTTTTAAATCTTCTTTTATTATTTCGTTAATATATTTTTCCTCAGCTCTTCCTTTTGTAACATAAGTATTTCCATTAGAATTTTTACGTAAGAAAATTTGACTTAACCTAGCTTTTTCGTTTTTCTTTACTTCTATAAATACTTTTTGACCATTTAACTTAAATTCAATATCTACTTTTTGAGAATTTTTATTTAATCCCACTTGAGTAATTTTAAGACCAGGAACACTTTTTTCTAAAGCTTTAATGTTTTTTAATACAGTTTCTTCAGCGTTAGGCCATGGCATTTTATCTGCTTTTTTTCTAGCTTTGATATATGGATCAAAATATTTTTCTTTATATTCTAGGAATAATTCTTCAGTACCATCAAATTCGTTACGCATTTCAACTAAAGCATTATCAATTGCTTTTTTAGTTAATCTAGTATTAAGTTTTTTACCTAATTTTATTATTTGTGGATCTATTTTTTCAGCTCCTTTAAAAGATTTAGAAAATAATATTCTACTTCCTTTACCAGTTTCAATATCGGTTTTTTGTTGAGGAGTTAAATCTTTCTGCTGTCTTACTTCTTGGTTTGTAGCAAACTTAGCGAGTACATTAATTAATCCTTTAGCTGTTTGAGCTTGTTTATCTCTAGGCCCGGCAGTTCTTTTGCCTTCAATAATACCTATAGCTTTTAGAATTGAACTATTATCAATGCCTTTATTTTTTTCATAAGGTACTATACCTGCTTTTTTTGTAGTTCTTTCCTTACGTGTATATAAATTAGGGTCTTTTAATAAGTTATTAGGTACACCAGTTGCGGTGCCTATAAGACCTTCGCTAACGGGTGTGCCCTCTAAAACAGCTGCCTGAGGCAAAGCTTGCCTAATTATGTCTATATTTTCTTCTATAAATGTTATAACTTTACCAAGTTCGGCTTGAGTAAAATTAGCTTTGCCAGCAAACTTTTTAGCAGGCACTCCAATGGCTTTTGCAAAAACCTCTATCGCAGCATTTGGTAACGTTTTAAAAGTAAGTTGTTCTTCTGTTAAATTTAAATTTGCAACGGTATCTTTAAATTCTTGTTCTAATTCTTTATTAAGAATACTACTAACTAGTTTTTTGCCTTGTTCGGGAGTTACTTGAGCTGTTTCAGTTGGCTCTACCGCAATATCAGCCGTTTCAGCTACATCTAAAGTTATACCAGGTCCGCCAAATTCTTCTGTTGACTCAATACCTAATTCTTTAGCTAAAGAGTTTGCCCTTAAATACCCTCGGTTAACAATAAAAGCTTCAAGATCTTGCTTACCTTGTGTAAACTCGTTAACCGCCATAGTGGCTAAATTATTTTTTAAAGACTCTTTATAATCTTCCCTACTTACATTTTCTTTTTGTTCTGCAGGTATTTTATCATATAGAGCTTTTGTTCTATTTTCAGCAACTTTTGAAACAACAGGATCTATTATATTTAATAGTTCTCCTTGTAATCTTTGCTCTCTAGCGCTAGGGGCATATTCTTTACCAAGACTTTCAGCGGCGGTTGTAGTTTCTTTTTTTAATTTTTGTAATTCTACAATTCTATTCTCGGCATCGGTAGTAACTTCTGGAGTTAAACTCTTAGATTCTTTAATTACTGTTTAAGCTTCTTTAACTGCTACATTATCATCAGCTTCTATTAATTTTCTTTGGGCTTCAGTTAATCTTGCTTCTTCAACACTTTTATTATAATCTCGTATAAAATTAAAAACGTCTCTACCTTTATTAAATTTTATACCAACACCTAAATCTTGAAAAAATCGCCGGGTAGCATCTCCTATGTTTGTAAATATATAGTATCAAATTTTAAATCACCTTGTGCTAAAGCATCTGAAAACAAAGCTAACACTTCTTCATTTCTTTCCGCTTTAGGTAAGTTTTTATATTGTTCTAGCCTTTGTTTAAATTGACTTGATTCTATTTGCTCACTGTCTATTTTATTTAAGTATTGATCTAAAGATTTACCTAACTTATTTGCAGCTTCAGAATCTTTAGCCATCATTTTAGATAGTATATAATGAAGATATTCATGAGCCGCAACATTAACTGCATTGTCTTTGTTAGATTGTTGACGATTAATTATAATTAAATCTTTTTGACCAGGCCTTTGAACAAAAAATCCTTGTTGATTAGCTGCTTTTTTAGTTTGGTTTTTAGCAATATTGTTTTCTTTTAAATATTGCTCTACTTCCGCAGTTGTAGCAAAATCTTGAATTTCTAAATTTTGTTCTGTTTCGGCTAATTTTTTAATTTTATTAATATTAGAGGCTCTACGCTCCGCTTGATTTCTTTCGTTAAATATTTGATCTTGAGCTAATTTTTTATCTTTTTGTAATTGATTTAATGCAGAAGCTTTTGCTTCTTCACTTAAATTATCACTTTCATTAATAGATCTTTCCTGACTTTGTATACTACGTATTAAATCTAAATTATTATTAATATTATTAATTTGATTTTCATTCATAGAAGCAACTAACACATTATTTTTTTTAACTTGTGCAGTAAGCTGTGTTTTAATATTATCTTGAGCTTTATTAATAATATTTTTTTCTTCTTGTGTTAAGCTTCTTTTATATTTTTGATCTTCTAACGACGAATACTCTGTTACTAAGTTTGCAATTTCTTGATTTTCTGCGGGTGTTTTTATTGCGCTAGCAGCTTTTACAAATCTACCGCCAGCTGACATACCAACTCCGCCAAAAGCTCCTTGCAATAAATTTTCAAAACCTTCTTTAGACGTTAAATAATTAAAAACTACATTGCCAGCTTCATCAATATTTTTGCCTTGACCTAATGCTTCATTAAAAACCTCTACGCCTCCTTGTAAATATTCTGTAGTTCCTTCTTTACCTCCAGCATTCAAAAGACTATATAATCCTTTTTTTGCTGGGTTTGACATTGCATTAATTGAATTACTTACCCCCTTTATACCAGCTCTTTCTAAGCCGTAGCCAAACACGCCTAATGCTGCGGGTACAAAAAGATCACCTTTGCCTTGCTTAATTAATTCATCAAAAGAAATTCCTAATCTAGCCGCTTTATTATCGTTAAAAGTTTTTACAGACCCAGCAATCATATCAGAAGCTAAACCAATACCAAAAGTTGGAGCTGAAATAGCTATGGATGTTCCAAACGCAGATAAAGCATTTAATGCGCCCGCAATACCCCCGCCTAACTTACCAGTAATGCCTTTTCTTTCTGGTATATCGGTAAATCCAATAGTGGGTAGTGAATAAGAATTAATTTCGTCTACACGTTTATTAGCCTTTGAAAGTCTTTTTTCATTTTCTGCAAGTATTTTTTTACCAGCTTCAGGACCAAATATATTGTATATTAAATCTATATCGCTGCTGATAAACGCTCCTAAAAATTCCGCTCGTTCATCTACGCCTGTAAGTTGATTTAATGCGTTTATTGTAGTATTATAAATACTGCGAGCAGTAGACATAGTAGCAGGGTCTTGAGGCTCAACTCCTTCCGCTAATCGTTTGACTAATTTTTCAGCAGGGCTTCTGTAATCTTCAATTTCTAATTTAACTAAAGCATCAGCCGCATCAGTTTCTATTTTTTCGCCTGTTACAACTACTTCTTCTAATTCAAGAGGATCAAATATTTCTTCACTTCCATCTTCTCTTTTGCGCTGTCTTAATTCTATTTGCCCTTCTGGTGTAACTTTACTGGGGGTGCTTACAAAATCTTCATAAGCTTCAAAATTAGTTAGCTTTGGATTTGCTAACTCCAATGAAGAAGTTTCCGATTTGGATGCCGTACCGTTTACCTTCACAGCTGCATCCGCTTTCTCCTGTGAAGGGGTTTTCTTTCCCTTTTTATCGGGATCGGTTTCTTTTATATCTGGATTTTTTTCAAATAGCTCTTTAAGAGTTATTCCGGCGTTATCTGCGACAGCAGTTAATTCCTCTGTAGTAAAAGAAGTATCTTCAAAAATATAATTTGCCATAATTTAATTAATTATTTTCCTGTATTTAAATTTGTCCCCTTTTTCAATTCTTCTTCTCTTTTCTTTTTTTCTTCTGCTAATATTTTTTCTTCTTTAGCAATTACAGTAACATCACGAGGATCACCCGCGGCATGTCTTAATTTTGCCTTTATTAAAAATATATTATCTCCCGCATCTAATATTTGCTCTTTTCCAGTTTTTGAAAATTTAACCCTTAATTGATTTTTGCCTTGGGAATCTTCTGCTCTTCTTTCAGTTGAAGTGCTAATAATAAAGCCCATATCTTCTACAGCATCTTCTAATAGATCCATGTTAACCAGCCTATCATCTTCTAAAGGACCTTTTACATTAGGACCGCTTAACTCAGGCATTAAATCTAACTTATCTAAAGACGCTCTAATATCGAAGACTTGCACTTTTCTACCACTACCATCTGTTTTTCCAGGTCCTTTGGTTGTTTTAGCGGTGGGCGTTATTTTAAATTTTTTAGCTGCAAAAGCATTGAAAGCATCTATATACAGAGTTTGAGATATTATATCATAAGTACTTCCGCCAATATTTCCATCCCCCTTTTTTAAAGCCGGCAATGCCTCTTTGTAAGTCTTTCCTTTTGCCTGCATCTCTTTTAATTGTTTTCTAATTTCAGGGTCAGTAGTTTCTTTTAAAAGCTCTTCAAAATTAATTTTTTCATTACCAATAAAAGGCAAGAGAGTGTTTTGATATGAAATTTGAGCGTTATTACCATTAGACAGTCTAGATTGAGCTATAGCAGAAGAAACGTTCTCTAAATCTCTTTCAATGGCATCATTATCATAATAGGTTACTTTCATGCCATCTTTATTTATATACGATTTTTCGTATTTTTCTTTATTTAATTTTCCATTAATAAACATTCCACCGTCTACAGTTAAGTCCTCCTCAAGCTCTTTAGTATCTTTAGGCACTTTCCTGGGCTCAAATGATGCATAATCTTTTTGGTTAAGTACTATTCCCCCAGGCCCATATTTTAATCGTATTTCATCGCTGTTAATACGCACAGCCATGCTTTCTGTGTTTTCATCATAAAAAAGGGTTTCTGAAACATTATTCCCCATCCCTGCGGCCTGAACGGTTAAGGCATCTACTATTTTTCTTTCTAATTCGCTTACACCTACTGTTGCAGTTCCTCCCTCCGAATTTATTGTGTTTAAACCTTCTTCATAGTTTTTTATATACAAAGCTTTTGCTTTATTAACCGACGGCATTAAGGCTATAGTATTTTCTATTCTATTGCTATATTGATCTGCGGTTTTTTGATAAGAAAGCCTTAATTTACCATCAGAAGTTTCTCGATTGGCAAGCATACTATAATAAGCTTGCTGGTCTAAAAGATCATTAGTTATATAATCTCTTACCTGCGCATTGTTAATGCCTAGCTCATTTAAATTTTTATCTATTAAGTCTTGGTTTGTTCTTTTAAAATTAATTAGCCAAGTAATTTCATTTTGCTCTTTTTTAGCAGCTTCCGTTAAATTTTTCTTTTCTTCTTCTAATCTTTTAGCCCTTAAAGCAGAAAATGTAGAAACAGCTTCTCCTGCAATATTAGCCTCGGGCACAAATTCTTGTGGTAAAATTGTACCATAATTAGCTCTTGTAAATCTAGGAAGTGCTCTATTTGGTAAAGGTGTTGCCATTGTTATTTATTTAATATTTTATTTAAGGATCTATTGTGAGCCTTTTCTTTGAGCATCAAGCCTTTTTTGGAATGCATCATCAGTTACTTCTGTACCGTCAGAAAATTGTGCCCTATTACCCTTGTCTTTTTTTGAAAAAGTTTTACTCCAATCTACTTGGGATAATGAATCTCCTAGTTTTCCTATGGATTGCCCTACACTTTTTTCAGCATCCTGAACAGCCATACCCGCTCCAGTTATTAAGCTTGCGTATCTATTTAAATCATTAGCGTCTCTTCTTTCAGTTTCGCCATAAACAAATTCTTTTCCAAGAACATCAGCTGTCTGCTGGCGCTGAGCCTCTCCAAACAAACCAGCTTGTACCCGCTGAGCTTCACTCTGTTTAGCAATTTCTAATGCCTCTTGCCCGGCGGCTCGCATTTGTTCATTTTTAACTTCTTGGGCTTCTATTGAGGCGGCTATTCCTTGCTTACCTTGTAGAGCAGCTTGGGCTAAAGCTGTAGCGCCTCCAGCGCTTGCTCCTGTTGAAGCTAAAAAATCTAAAGTATTTGCCAACGCAATATCAGTTTGCTCCATTTGTATTTCAGCGGCTTGTGTGGCTACCCCTAAATTAGCATAAGGATTGCTTCTCATGCCTGAAAGATCGGTAATCATATCGGAAAGATCAGTAACTTCATCATAAGGGTTTATAACTTCCATACGTCTACCCTCTATTGCTTCCATTTTATCTCTTAACTCTCTTTCTCTTTCTCTTGCTCTTTTAGCCTGTTGTTCTTGAAAATATAATTCGGCTGATCCAAGAGCTAGATCTGTGCTCGCTTCTACACTTTTCCCTATATCGCCCATAATTTTTATTTTAATATTTTAATATAATAATCTTCGTCTTTTAAATTTGTTTCTTGCCAATTTTTTAGCTTTAAAAATCTTTTATAATTTTCAACCCCCGCAGTTGTCATAAGTACTTTTATATTTAATAAACTAGCATATTTATCTATTGTATCATATAAAAAACTTAAACCGAAAGGGCTATGTGGAATTTTTTTATTACTCAAAGGAAAACAAGCAAACCCAATATGATCTGCTACATGAAGAGATACACAATACACATCTTTACCTTTTTCACTTAGCACAAATATATCCCAAGGCATTAAAGCCCGGGAGAATGTATTAAATTCATGGTCCTTGGCCCATTCTTGCATTGTATTAAAAAAATTTTTAGCATTATCTAATCGTACTTCCCACTGTTTTTTTTTATTAATATTTAATATCATTCAATTTAATTATAATTTATTTAATAACTTGATTCTGCATACTCCGAAGATACAGCAAATAACTCTTTTGGTCCTCCAAAATCAGTAACAGTATCAGTAGATAATGTAACTGTAGTAAAGTGCCCTTTAATACCGCTCATTTGATTGCCAAATCTTACTTCACCGGGAGCTACCGCGCTATTGTTGACTATGTTAGCCATATATTTGTTTTCTTTTCTGCTAAAGCCTGCTCTATTTATTGGTGGCGTTAATCGCGCTGGGAATTGATTTCCATAATTATCATAAGCACCTTGATTATAACTATATATTAAAGCGGTCGTGTCTTGAGTGTTGGTTGTAGCAAAATTTAAAAAGTCCGGAGCAGTATCTGCTACCCCAATACCTGTAAAATCTGATTTAATGCTGTTTACTTGCCAACCGTTACTCCCTTCGTAATTTATTGTTTTAAATACTTTAGACATACTAGGCTTAGGGTTAAATATAAATGTAATGTTAGAATCATTGTCTACGCCGTAAAAATTTCCTCTATTAATCCCCGGGGAATTAGAATTATGTTGATACAATGCAGCTGCTGTAGAGGCGGTTGTTCCGTTGTTTACCGTATAAAAATAATTTTTTAAGCTAAATCCTAAAGCAGGTTTATAATTAAAAAAGCTATTCCAGCCGTTTATATCATCATCAAAGGATAATGTAAAATATTTATTAGTTTCAGGCTCACCTAAAGCATTAGTTGTAAAAGACGCATTGGCAGTTTGAAGTGATACAACATATTGTTTATTATAAATGTCCCACATACCTATTGCTTTTCCTGCAGTAAAAGGTTCGGGTAAATCTAACTCGCTTAATTTATCTCTAAAGAAGTCGTACATCCCGTAACGTTGTATTTCTTCTAACCCGTTATTAGATAGCCTTAATACAGCGTTTCTATCTTTGTCAGTAAAATATTGTCTAAATCCATAAACGGCATGGCTTTCAGGATTTCTGCTAATACCAAAATTACCCGCGTAAGCTTGAGGTTCTCCAATAACCATATTACTCGTTGTTACGGTGGGGTTACCTTCTGCGGAATATATTACGTTTTTATTAATTGGCGCCCTACTAACTTTATCTTCTTGAAAAATAGTTAAATAATAATCTTGAGCATAAAGTTTTTGTATTGAACCATAAGCAGGGTTTAAACTGCGTGTTATATCTGTACCTACACTAAACACATTAGTTTCGTTAATTCCAGTGCTTGAATTAAATATACCAGAATATATTAAAGAATTTGTTCTAAACGTTGCATCAGGCTCTTCTTCAACTAAATACGCCTTAGGCCCAAAACTAACTGATGTATTATTATACCCCCCTCTGATTCTAGATTCTTCAATAGCCCAATTTTTATCAGTAATATTACTATCGCTAGTTTCTGCAGTACCAGGGTACCCACCTAAAGTTGGAGGTATACCAAACGACCCGTTCCAAACAGGAGTTTCATCATTAGCCCCCGGGGTGGATTCAGGGCTTAAAACTTTCTTTAAAACAAAGCTATTAAAATATTTTACTTCTACAATTGCTGACATAATATATTATTACTTATAATTTTAAAAAGTTCCAGCAGCATTCCAACCTTGATATTCAGTGGCTAGAGAAGGATATTCTCCTGGAGGGTTTGGCGGGGCCGTCATATTAGTAATTAAACTTTTTTGCCCCGTACTGTCAAAGTAAGCTACCCATTTTCTATGTGTATTATGTGTTAAAGCTGGCGCCCCTGTTGATTGAGTATTAGAATTTCCAGTACCATATTTAGCATTTAAACTATCTGATTCGGCTGGTGTATATGCAAACCATCCTGCATTACCTCCAGAAGGAACCCACTCTTCGGTTAATTCTTCATTTGTATAAAATTTACTTACGTATTTCATATGCCATTCTCTTGCAAATACCGTTTGTAGCCCTGTCGACTGTTGTGATGCAAGTTTTGGAGTATTTTGGGCAACAGTACTAATATTATACGAATATGAGTAAGTCCCAGTATTTTCAGGGAAAGGAGGATAATAAAAATCACCAAAAGCAACAGAAGTTCTAACCATTCCCATTGACAAATTAAACGCAGCAGAAGGACAATTAACTGTACCGGGACCTATTACTATCGGCTCTGATGTGCCTGTTGAACTTGAAATACCAAAAGGATAGCGTACAATTAATCTGTAATCTCCAAACTTATCTGCAATATTAGAATAAGGAGATTTTCCTATTACAAAAGTTTTACTTGCAATAGTATTTTGATTAGGACCATTAAGATTTCTTACCTGAGTATTAGCTTCTAAACAATTCCACTTATCTATATTTGTACCAAATCCCTGCCCTGAAGGATAAAAATTAACACTTGAACTATTTGTGTCAAAATACTCAGCGCGATTTCTCTGATTTATTATACCCGATACAGCTACATCACCCGAGGTTGGAAAACCAGTTAATCGATTAATTTGCGATCCTCCAAAATAAATTGGTTTACCTTCAATATCTGTTGCTTGCTGCCAAGTATCACCTCCCCCGGAAATTCTGTATTGCAAATATATGGGGTACATTATTACCGGGAAACCACTTGTTAAACCTGCAGTATTGTAATCAAATTGTAAAAAATTAATATTAACCGTTATAAAAGCTGTTCCTTGTTTTAAACCACTGTTTGATTGTAAAAAAGACGATGTATCTGTGCCAGCGGGCTGGTAATACATTGAGTTGTAATTAGTATTACTCATTGCAAAATCAGTACAACCCGGTACTGCATTTAAATCAGCACGCTGAAGTGGTCCATTAGATAATGTTGTAGATAAGTCTAAGTCTGAATAAGGAGCCCTGATATCTTTGTTGCTAAGTGGATCAGTATTACCAGGCAAAGGTTTACTTCCCGCAGCATTATTTATACTATCTACAAAATAAATAGCTCCAGAGTCTCCCCCTTGCCTTGCAATTTCAATGCCTGGGTTAGCACCAAATTCTTGGTTAATTTGCTCATTGCCAAATAATACTGTAAGTTGTAAGCTGGTAGCTTGTGCAGGGCCTCCTGCATCAGTTAATGTAATTGTTATAGGGTAGGGCCCTGTTAAAGTATTTTCACTAGTAGATAATTCTCCAGCAGCATTTATATTAAATATAGTTTGGTTAGCAGGAGATGTGATTGACCAAGTTAAGTTTTCTGTATTTAAACTTGTGTCGGCGGTTCCATTTACCCCCGTAAAAGTAGCTAATACTCCTGTGCTTCCTTCTGTAAGTTGTAAAACAAGATTGCTAGGAAGAGGGTCTATACTTACAGTTGGATTATTTGGTATAGTATAAGTTTTAAAAATTGGCGAAGTATTTGCTAAGGGGAGTTTAAATTCTGCTGACCCTGCTCCCGCACCACTAACATCTGTAAAGTTTACTACTACAGTATATATTTTTTTTGTTTCAGCTCCCGGGCCATAATAAAAATCTTTAGTAGTTTGTATTTTGTATCTATACCAAGTGTTTTCGTCTTGATTATTATAAGGTTGCCCATTAGATGGTACTTCAACTACAGTAAAAAAAGTAGTTTGATTTTCTTCTCCACTTAAGCTTGTAACACCAGCTATTGAAGCAGTTAATTTATTAGCTGGCAAATCTTGGTTTGCAGGTTCCCCAAAAATAACTGGAGCCCACGGGGTTGTAATGTCTACATTAGTTGGAGCCCCATTGCTATCGGTATGAGGCTGATTTTCATTAAAAGTTGTGTTATGGGTAGTTGCGCCATTAGCACTCGCTCCTGTACCTCCGTCTTCTATGGCTGCATTTAAATCTGCTATTAAACCACTAGTAGATGTTTCATAATATATATCTAACCTTGATTCAACGGGAGTTGTTTCAAATACACCTAATTGAAAATCAGAAGATGCTGCATATTTAATATTTCCAATAGGATTTGATGCTATTTGTGATATTCGACCTACTAAAGGGTTTGATAGAGTATCATAAATATCATTTAAAGGAGTTGTAGAACCAAATAAATCGTCTTCTTCTGCAATAGTAATTACTGTATTAGATTGTATACCAGGATAAAATTGTTGATTATAAGTAGGCGGCCCCGCTGCATCAGGGGTAACTCTTCCAAATAACTGTACTGAACTTCTAAATTGTTTTTGTTCGGGTCCCACTTCAGATAAATCTCGAGGAACTTTATTTACATTATCATTAATTAAAGTAATAAATCCTACCGTATTTGCAGGATCATCGGTGGCTACTGTGTCTGGAGGGCCATTAAGTATGCCTGGTAAATAAACATTGTAATATTCTTGTTCAGTTTGTTTAACTACAACTTTATAGCTATACCATCCTAAAGGATTATAACTCGGGTCAGTAGCTGATCCTTTGTATAAACCTGGTATGCCTGCGCCAGAAGAAGGTGTAATTGGGCTATTAAATAATATTTTTAAAGAATCGCCGGGCCATTGTGTAATTGCTGTATCTCCATTTGTTCTATAAGGATGAAAATGAGTTGAAGCAGCAAAAGTTCCACTTCCTGCACTTGGCGTAGTAGATATACTGGAAAATTCTGATAATAATACCGTAGATGATCTTCCATATCTATCTGAAACTACAATTCCAACTTGATAATTTCTATTTTGCTTTAATGTGCTATTAGGATATTCTTTTTCGCTAGTATTACCTTTAGTTAAATTAAAAGCGTATTTATCAAAAGCTCCTACTTGGTAATCTAATTGAGAAGTATCTTGGCCTTCTAAATTTCTAAAAATTGGGCTATGCTTATCTTGGAAATTACCATAAATAACTCTATTACCCGAAATTTCTTGAGATAATGCCTTAACAGGAACTTTGTCATAAACCCTAATTAAATCAGCTTCAGGTAAAGTTTTATAAGGTTTTAAGCATTGATAAACATACTTAACAGTAGACCCTGAATTAGCTGTTTCAAAATCTTTATTTACTAATAAAGTATCTACTACTTGAACAGCCTGCCCATCCGACTCTTTATATAAAATATCAATTTCAGTTACTTTTAAATTATTAAATAAAGTAGCGCCAGTAATTTGTGTAGTGTTATCAGCTGTTCTAGGAAGAGGAATATATAAAGTAATTTCATTTACTTTATTTTCCATAAAATCTACTACAGTGCTTCTAAAGGTTGCTTCTTCATCGCCAACCATAAAATATCCGTCTTGCTTAGGTATAAAGCATTCTTGCGTAAAAGGTGCTAAAACAGAATATTCATTATCATCAAATTTAAATCTATAACTAAACCGCACAAATTTATCTTCAAGATAATCTGGGTCACCGGGGTAAGATGTATTTAAATAAGGATTTATAGTAGTACCATTAGGTAAATTAGGGCTTACTACATCTTTCATAGTAGTCTCATAGTCCCCCGGCACAGAACTTTCTTGGTATAAAATTATAGCTTCAAAAGGTGCAAATTTAGCTACTGAAACATGATCTTCTGTAGTATAATATCCTATTTCTTTTTCAATATTTATTTTTCTAGGTTGATTTCTATTGTCCGTCCAAAACAATAAATTTTCAACTATATTAATTCCGTATATAGGGTTTTTTGTGGAAAAATTTAAAAATGCTCCTTCTACTAGTTTAACTGATTTTTGAGTTAAAGTATTATAAGCGTAAATAAAATTACTGGCTGTATTATCATACGCATCTTCTGTATTAGTAGTTAAAAAAATGTATACAGTATCATTTATAGGATTTACAATATGGCCTATTGCTTGTAAATTTAAAGAACCTGACTCTAGCGCTTGAAAATTACCCTCTGGTAACAAGGCATTACCTAATACATTTTCTAATGCCCCTACGTCATCGCCTTCAGATTTACTAACTTGTATATTAAAGCCTTGTCTATACTCACCTTGAGGCACTAAACGCGCATCAAGATCTAGGTTCATTTTAGACTTTATAAAAGCATTTTTAACTTCTGCCATTTATTTAACTTTTAATCCATTTAGATTTATTACGCATTACTTGAACTATTTCATCCAGTTTAATATTAGATAATCTAATTTTTGCATTACGAAGTTTAGCACTTTTTTCTCTTTTATATCTATTAACTATATACTCAGGAGTATTAACTTTAGTTGATAGAACAGCATGATTAACATAAGCATATACAGCTTCTTCCGCCATTTTAGGAACTTTCATATCTTGGTCATATGCAAGTCCGTCAGAAATATATTCAAATATTACTAATGAATCTCTTAAATTACTTGAAAAAGATATTTTTCCTTCGCGATGGTTCATTGTAAACCAGCCATTTTTTTGAGATGTTTCAGGATTTAACCCATATCTTTCCCCCCAAAATCCTTCAAATCCAAAGCCATACCAAGTTCCTGGATATATACCTTTATTTATATCAGATAAATTTAAATTACCATTAATTATTCTATCATTAGCTTTAGCCCATCTTTCTTCTGTTAAAGATGTTGCGTCTAAATCTTCACTAAAATTATCTTGGATAGGTAAACCTTGCCAGTCTTGCGGTAATAAGCTATCAGGGTTAGATGTTAAAGTTGTAGGGTATATAATATGTTTTACCCCTAATTGATCTACCCAAGACATTTTAACGTAATTAACGTAATCTTGGGGCATAGGAATAGACAAATTGGGTGGAACAGTAGCTTCTTGAGATTTTATACTTGGTAAAGTATCATAACTAAATTCTTGCAAAGCGCGTTTAACATGAAATATAACATCATTTCGCTTTACATTTTGTATAATTTTGCCTTGTCCGACATATCCTACTAAAAAATTTGTTACTAGCTCAGAAACCTTAATATATGCATAACTTCCATAATTTTCTTCTACAATATTACCATACGCATCTTCATTACCGTAATTACCCCCTGTTAATGTTTTTAGTTGAACCACTATAACTGTATTTTGGGCAGGCACAGCAGGTATCGTTATAATATTATTTTCAACCGTATATGCTTGAATATATTCTGTATAAGAGCCAGCAATACCAGTAGGGCTAGTATAAAGCTTAAAATTATTTTCTGCATAGCTAGCTATATTAGGATCGTGATTTTTAAACACTAAATTTGTATTAAATGTAGTAGTATATGTATTACCGATTCCATCTGCTAAAAATGTTTGAGATCCCGCGTAATATTGTGCGTTAGTTTCTTGTACTAAACCTCCGTTTGGTTTTGCCATAACTTATTAACTTTTTTCATTTATTTCGTCCATTTGTACTTGTTGCGCCGCGGCTTGAACTATTTGGGGGTCTCTAATTATAATACCGGCATATTGAAGTATTCTTAATATTACTTCTGTTTGTTCACTTTCATGAAGTTCAAAATTAATAGATCCAGTAGGTTGCGTAGTAGCGTTATATTCTTCTTCATTATATAAATATTCTCCTAGTGTTCCTACATTAAATCCCCAAATTACATCAGACGGCTTTTTAACATATTCAACCTGTACATTGTTTATAATGCTATCCGGTTTTATAAATAAATAATTATTCTCATATAAATATGTGGG
>MDSZ01010087.1_pt1 | contig 14568 bp, 17 predicted proteins | sample 811201 | NCBI WGS metagenome assembly MDSZ01 (sample SAMN05326647, study PRJNA326480) | marine metagenome | isolation source: seawater | place: Indian Ocean: North | collected 2010
AAAGCTGCGGCATCGCCAAGGAAGTTAGAGAAGTCAAATCCTCCACCTTGCTTAGTCTCCTCCTCCATAGCGCCTTGCGGATCATGAGCAGCATTTTGCTGTGCCAAACGCTCTGCCTTAACAGCTTCAGGGTCTTTACCTTGTGCCTTTAGGCATTTCTCAACAGACTTATCATATTCCTGCCATGTACATAGACCAAGCTCAGCTGGGTGACGTGGTTTAATATTGCTGATATTCGCATGTGTGCGCTCGCGAATAGATGCAATTGTAGGCTTGGTTGTACCAACAAGCTTAACGATCTGCGCATCCGTGATCTCTGGGTTATTCTTAACGATATAAGCAATCGCATCAGGCTTATCACCGCGCTTTGATACAGGCGTATAGCGTGGGCCTTTAGAGCGTGATTTAACAGGCGGTAATGAGCTCTTTGAAATCTGTAATTTAGCAGCTGGGTCATTCTCACAACGCTCTAGCTCTGCCTTTGTAAGCTCGCTATGCTCGATAGGGTTGCGACCAACAAGACCACGACCAATATCTTCATTCGCCAAAGCTTCAATTTCAATTTCAGTAAGACCAGTAAACTCTGCAATTTGTTTAAATGTCAAAACAGTATTATCAATCAGCCAAACAGCAGATGCTTTTGGCATAAGAAGTTGTCCAGACATATTCAAAGCGGTCGCCATTATAAATTCTCCTTAAAAATTTCTATGCGGTTAGCGCAATAATATCATTCCCGCCCTGTTCCAAAAAGGGCTAGGTTTAAAACCTTAAATGAGAGGGAACAATCAAGATATAGCGGTATAAGTTGAAAAATACTAGTAAAAATTAATCTTCGCTTAAAAAACTTTTGCGATGATTGATTTTGCTCGCGCACGCACGTATCGTTTGTGAGTGAAGTGAAACACAAAATATTGAGCAAGGTTTTATATGTTTGATGACGAGTTACCAAAGAAAAAGAACCAAGAGTTTCCGATGAATCTCGATGGTGTGTCGGTGGCAGAGCTAAAAGACTATATTGCTGATCTCAAAAGCGAAATTACCCGCGTTGAAGCTGATATTGAGCGTAAAAACGCCTCAGCTTTAGCTGCAGATTCTTTTTTTAAATCATAAATAACCCTTAAAGGATAAAGACCCCTATGCGCATAGAACAAGAAGTAAAACTGGATTACAAGGATGTGCTATTCCGTCCTAAACGCTCAACACTAAAAAGCCGCTCTCAAGTGGATATTACTAGAGAGTTTAAGTTTAAATGGAGCGGAAAGACATATCAGGGCGTGCCGATAATCGCTGCAAACATGGATGGTGTTGGAACATTTGATATGGCGCGCGCCTTTATTCAGGAAGGCTCTGGTTTGAGCGTTGCCCTTCACAAACATTACCCTATAGAAGAAATAGAGAAATTCTATACTGATAACGGATCACAAAACGTGTGGTATTCAATCGGTATGGTTAAAGATGATGAAGCCAAACTCGATGAATTTATTAAGCGAGGCGGAGAGCCTGATAAGCTTTGTATTGATGTTGCTAATGGCTATAGCGAGCATTTTGTTGAGTATGTAAAACGCATACGCGAAAAATATCCAGAACTTACAATCATGGCCGGAAATGTTGTTACGGGCGAGATGGTGGAAGAGCTGATTTTAGCTGGCGTTGATATTGTTAAAGTAGGTATTGGCCCGGGCAGTGTATGTACAACGCGTAAAATGACCGGTGTTGGCTACCCTCAGCTCTCAGCGGTTATTGAATGCGCTGATGCAGCGCATGGCTTGGGGGGGCTTATATGTGCCGATGGTGGCTGTACAGTGCCGGGTGATATCGCTAAAGCTTTTGGTGGTGGCGCAGATTTCGTAATGCTTGGCGGTATGCTTGCTGGGCATGATCAATCTGAGCAAGAGCTGGTCGAAGAAAATGGTGAGAAATACCTTCGCTTTTACGGTATGAGCAGCGACACCGCGATGAACAAACATAAGGGCGGCGTTGCAGAATATCGCGCCAGCGAAGGCAAGACTGTGAAAATCCCATATCGCGGCGATGTATCGCAATCCTTACAAGATATCTTGGGTGGCTTGCGTTCAACATGCACTTATGTGGGGGCTCGACAATTAAAGAGTTTGTCCAAATGCACGACCTTTGTGCGTGTAACGCAGCAAATCAATAATGTTTTTGGTCAAAGTTAAATAGCAAAGCTTGCTTGCTAAACGGCGCTGCGTTAAGCTGTGCCCTAAAATTTGTATAACTGGAGATTATGTATGTCAGAAGATGTTAAAGTTCGATTGCAAGAAAGTGCAGCCGCTTGTCTAACCGCCTATGATTCATGGGTGAGTAATAAAAAAGATTCCTCTGCGCGTGAATCTCTACAAACATCTGTCCATGAATTGCGTAAAGTGGCTTCTCGTTTAGAGATTGATATGGCGGTCAGTGATCGCGATGAAGGATCACGTAAACAGATTCCAATTCCAGCGCATCGTGATGCTAGAAAGCGTAAGTCAAATAAAGATAATAACGGTAATAATGATGCACCTGAAAGCGCGAATGATGAGGATAAACCATCAAAGCCACGTCAGCGTCGCCGCACATCTAATGGTCCTAAAAAGGACGGTGGTAGCGAGGAATAGTCTTAATTTAGACGTATCGTTTCATATATAGTTTAAGATAGGGGCTTATCGGCCCTTATTTTTTTACCCTAATGATGGGCTAAAAGTAAAAAGATTAGCCTTTATCTTTTAAGGCTCTTAACTTTGCAAATTCTTCTGCATCTTTAGCTCGTAAAAAAACATTTGTTTGTTTCTCACGGGCAAGCGCTACAGGAATAGTCGGCTTATTTTCAGCACGCAATTTTTCGACCTCTTCTAAGCGTTCAATAAGCGCTTGATTATTAGGTTCTTGCTTTAGGCAAAATTGCGCATTTGATAGGGTATATTCATGCCCTGGATAGATTAGCGTCTCATCATCTAAAACGCTGATCTTAGAAAAGCTCTCCCACATTTGTGTAGCGCTGCCTTCAAAAAGACGCCCGCACCCCATAGAAAAGAGCGTGTCGGCTGTAAAAATTATGGCGCTTTTCGGGAAGTAAAAGCAGATATGATCAAGCGTATGGCCTGGGGTTTTAATGATCTCTAGCGGTTCTTCGGCAAAATGATCTGCTGGAGGGTTTTTTGTGTTAAATACTGGCAAACCGCCATAATGAGCACTTAAATCTTCAATGCCATCAACATGATCCCAGTGGTGGTGTGTGTGCCAAATTTGTGTTGGTTTTAAGCCATGTGCATCTAAATAGGCGATAATGGGCGCCGCTTCACCCGGATCAATAACCACAAGTTCTTGGCTATTTGGCGCCTCTAAGGCATAAGCATAATTATCAGATAGAATAGGGATGATATGTACATTTAGCATCTTAGTATTAAAGCAGTGCGGCGCGAAGATGTCACCTTATTAAAATGGTTTTTTATTCAGTGCTTCATCCAGCGAATGTTCAGCGCTGCCAGGCTTAAGCGGTTTTTGCTGGCTTTCATGTGGAGCCCAGCCAAGTAAATATATAATTTCAAAACTCGCATCAATGCGCCCATCTTCGCTCGCATAATGCTCCGCGTAATGCTGGCCGGCTTGCATAAAGAGCGCTTTGCCAGGATTGCGCTTAAGGCGCTGTTCAATGATGTTGCTCTCGCCCATGCCGCGAAGATCATGCATGAGCTTAAATATATGCGGATAGCTTACGGTAAGAAGATCTGAATCAACTACCGGCAAAGCAAAGCCAGCACGCTGCAAGAGGGCGCCCATTTGCTGCTTATCTGCAAATGGAAAAACACGCGGGCTTAAGCCGCCTTTAAGCTGCGTTTCTGCATGAAATAAGCTCGCTCGAAGTTCATAGAGACTCTCACCGCCAAACATAGAGGCAAGAAATAAGCCGTCTGGCTTTAAGGCTCTGCGTATTTGAATGAGAAAACCAGGCAGATCATTAATGCTATGGATATCTAAATTGCTTATTATTAAATCGCAACTTTGCTCCTCAAGTGACAGTACCTCAGTTTCGCCGAGTACTTCATCGCCAAGCGCTTGTGAAATGTCGATAATATGCGCCCCTTCAATGAGCGCTCCGCCGCGGCCACCAATTTGGATAATACGCCCTTTTAAAAAATCACGCTTAATAATTGAAAGTCTCTCATTCAATTGCTTCGCACTGATATCAAATAAAAAGCTATGATCTTTGAAGTTTTTAAGAGCGCGTTCTCTTCTTTTGAGTAGCAATGCACGATCGAAAACTTCGATGGCAGTGTTTTGTGGATGAGAGGAGGGCGCAGCTACCATTTTTCCGGCGAAGGTCCTTCAAGCTTGTCTTTAAATTCTTCTATAAAAGCTTCAAGCTCTCTTTCAAAGCTTGCAGTAATGCTCTTGCCATGAGGCTTGAACTGTTCAGGGATAACAATATCAGCCTTAGGCTCAGGTAATTCAGCTACTGGCGCTTGCGTTAGGGGCGGCGCTTTTAGATTGGCATTCAGGTTTACGGGCTGAATAGGGGCAAGCTTTACCTTTTTCTTTTTCTTCTTTTTTTCTTTTTCCTCGGCTTGTTGCTTTGCGAGTTGCTCAGCTTTTACGCGCTCTTCCTCAGCTTCTTGCTCAAGGCGAAGACGCTCTTCTTCCTCGTGCATATGTTGTCTTTCAAGCTCTTCATTGCGGTGTTGCTCTTGAATAACATGATCAGCATGCTCACGCATCATATCAAGGCTGTCATAGTAAACAGGTAATGACCAATCTGGCTGAATGTTATCAAAGCGCTGTTTCAAGATTTTTTTCACATCCATTTTCGCATCAAGACGAAGCTGCTCATGGAAATAGCGATAGGATCGCGCAATAAGCGTCATGAAATGAGGCTCTTTGGAAAGAGAGCGCTGTAGCAAGGTCATTTGATAAAACGGAATAAAATGCGTATCAGGATCTTTAGCCATTTCGGGCGGGCTAGCAATGGCATAAGGGTGAATACGGTGCGGGGTTACGCCAACATGAGAGAAATAGCTTTCGCCCAATTTAAAGACAGATGAAGTTGGTATGCCGTATTCTTCAGCAATAAACTTCTTTAACTGCTTGTGATTGGTGATGTCGGCAGGGATATTCAATGTTGGCGCGGTTACGGTTAAGCCATTACCTTCGTGACGTTGTGGAACAGGCATATATTTTACATTAAAGCCCGCATGGATTTCTCCTTTGAGGTCTTTTGTCAAAGGCATGATAACCGCTGTATTGATAGTCTTGCCATCATGGACAATGAAATCGATGCTCTCAGACGAAAGTCCAGATACTGAGCCGCGAGATTGCCCTTCTTCTACAAAGGTTGAGTGAATAGAGCGCAATTGCCCCGCACTTCCCTTAACCTTTGAAAAGCGCTCATCTGGCTCGCTCAGGCGAGCAAGCAAGTCTGATACATTGGCTTTATTGGCCAGCTTGTTCATTTGTAAACTGATCTTCTTATCTGTCCATGTCTCAGGCTTCATATTTAAATGTTGAAACAGGGATAGGATTTGCAGCTCTAATCTTGAACTCGGGATCATGCCAACAGTAATCGCATCGAGCACCTGCTGTGCATCAATCTCACGAATAAAGCCCTTCGCCTGAAATTTATTGCTTAAACCAGCATGGCTTTTAGGGGCAATCACACCTTTGGCTTTTTGCACCTTGAGATAATAAGTATTGATCTTTTCATCAATGTAATCTGGTGCCGGATAGTAGTCAGGACCATGTTCTAACACCGCATCTTTTTGTGGCTTAAGCCCCAGATATTGGTGCGAGAAATCGCTGGAAGATTTGACATCAAACTGGCCAACGCTAGAGATAGCTTCACTATCAACGGAGATAGGTTCAATCATGTGTCCAGACCAACGGCGCCCATCAATATTGATACCGCCGCGAGGAACGGCGTTGGCAATCGAGCGTGCAAGGCCATCATGAAGGTAAACTTTTAAATAGCCTTCAGAGTCTACGCGGTAAGGGACAACCTCGCTCACAATAACATCGCGGCTAACGACATCACGAATTTCACCGCTTTTTTTGTCGCGCATCGCTGTGATACTTAAAGTACTTTTCTCCGTCACTGAAGGGCGGCGCTCTTCAATTCTTAAACTCTTACGCTCAGACAGCTTGTATGAAACAGCCACAAAACATGTCGGCGGGTGACCCATAGGGCGACCGTCATCTGTATACATGCGGAAATGTCCTTCAAAGCGATCAGAGATAATATCGTCATCCCAATAGGGCGCAGAATATTGCACGCGCGCACCTTGGCCACGTAATGTCTTACGAAATTCACGCTCTGTGAAGAATGTATATTCAACAGGTAGCTGCGTTTCCCAGTGCTTACGATCATCTTTCCGCATGATAAACTCATATGCCCATTTATAGGGCAGGCGGAATAGGCGTGTGCCTGGATAGCGCTCAGGAAGTTCTTCTAAAAAGAACCCCCCGCATCCTGGGTCTTGTTTTGGACGTGCATGCTCCGCATACCAGATCAAAAGGTCAGATTCAGAAAGCTCGCTAAGCTCCTTACCCGCGCTTTTTGTATCAGGCATCTCTAGCCATACAAACTCTTCAGGGGGCGGCATCGCAAAATCTCGAATAAACATAGCGCCACCTTTTTTAAGCATTTTAAATTGCTTCTTAAGTGTGTCATGCACAATCTCTTCGTTAAAGCGTGCACTGGAATAGACCTCATGTAAAACATAAGAATTTACAACTGCATCAACGCTCTCAGCTTCGAAGACTTCTGATGTCGCATCACCAACTTTGTAATCTAGGTTTTTAAGGTGATACAGCTCTTTGGCTTTGTTGATTTTGCGCTTGGACTTATCAAGCCCGGTAAAATGCACTTTGGGGTAAAGAACGGCCATCGCATAGGTCATTGAACCATCATCACAGCCCATATCGACAACTTTAGCGCCTTCTGGCAAGAGAAGGTGGGACAACGTAAACCATGCCTTGCGAATGATCGCAGGTTCTATGTTTTGCAGCAGGAGATTTCGCTTGCCGATATAGCTCTCTGCCTGTGTTGTTAGTTCATCAGTATTGACCATAATGCCCAAGGTAACGTGTTGAAATTGAAAAATCAAAAGCCTTATAGCCTAGATTAACAAAATCTTCTATAAAAAGCGTATGAAGCCCGTTTTAAACCGTGCATTTGACACATTTATTGACACGATCTTGCCACCGCGCTGTATCGTGAGCGGTGAAATTGTGGCGGAGCAGGGGATGTTAGCCCCTTCTGTCTGGGCGCAAGTTCGATTCATTGAAGGGAGCGTTTGCGAGTCATGCGGTTTTCCTTTTGATTATGAGGTGATAAGTGGCTCTTTATGTGCGTCATGCCTAGATTATCCGCCTAATTTCGCGTCTGCTCGTGCGTCGTTTGTCTATGATGAAGCCAGCCGCGATATGATTTTAGGTTTCAAACACGGCGATCAAACTTATGCTGTGAAAAGCTTCGCGCCGCTAATGCTCAGAGCGGGCAGGGAGTTTTTAAACCGCGCTGATTTGCTTGTGCCCGTTCCGCTTCACCCTTTTAGACTTGTGATGAGGCGCTATAACCAAGCAGCACTCTTGGCGCAAGCACTCTCTAAACAAGCAAATATTCCTGCGTGCCTTGACTTGCTTAAGCGCACGAGACCTACGCAATCTCAAGGTCACCTCAATGCTGATGAACGCCGTAAGAATGTAAGGAAAGCTTTCGCACTTAATGAGAAGAAGGCAGAGCTGGTTAAAGGGAAAACAATAATTCTTATCGATGATGTTTATACAACTGGCGCGACTGTGAAAGAATGCACCAAAGCTCTCAAAAGAGCAGGCGCGAGTGAGGTGCATATTCTAACTCTTGCTCGCGTAGCAAGGGAGGGTTTTGGGTAACGATCCCAGATTTAATCTTTGCTCTAAACCTTATAGCCCTTCTCCGCGCATGAGCCGCCCCTGATCCATTTGTGGTGCTAGCCCTACATGCATTGCAAAATGTTTGAGCGCTGGGATTGTCTCTAAAGTGCGAAGACCAATACGGCGCATATCTTTTACAATTTTATTTTGAGAGCTAACAGCGCGATTCATGTGATCCACGCCCATAACGCGGCTATTAATATCAAGGCGGCGGCGCTTCTCATAAGCTTTTAAGCATGTGTCAGAGCCTATATCCAAGCCAAGGCGCGCTTGATCTATAAGCACTTCGGCAAGAGCTGCCACATCACGCAATGAAAGATTTAGCCCTTGCGCGGTCACAGGGGACATCACATGCAGCGTTTCGGCGATTAATGCGCAGCGCTCACCTACATAACGTTTTGCCCGCATCGTACTGAGCGGCCAACTCTCTAATCCTGTTTCTAAAGTGATAGCGCCTAATAGCCCTTGCGATTTATCGTTAAGCGCTTGCTCGAACTCGCTCTTTTTCATGCGTAAAATTGCCTCGGCGCGCTCTTTATTCTCAACCCACACCACAGAAGATTGATGTCCATCACTCAAGGGCACAAGCGCAAGCGGGCCATAAGGCTTATGAAATTCCGTTGAGGTATTTTCATGGGCCAGGGAATGATTGATGATGCACGTGATCGCAATCTGATCGTAATCAAAGCGCTCAACTTCTACACCGGCATCTAAACGCACCTTTGAGCTGCGCCCATCTGCGCCGACCAATAGCTTAGCTGTTAATACGCTGCCATCTTCAAGACTAACCTTTGCATGATGCAGATCCGATTCATATGTACTCAATGCACCTGTATAAATCTCGATATTGTTATGCGCTTTCGCTAGCTCATATAGATGATAGCGCAAAGGCACATTCGGGATGTTGCATCCAAATTGCTCCAAACCAATTTCATGAGCAGGGAACTCTACACGTAAAGGCTCTTTGACAGCGCGAGATATGTCGATAATGCGCATTTGCTCCATCGGCGTGGCAATAGACTCGATCTTAGGCCATAACCCATCCACAGCTTTAATGATATTAAGTGAGCTATTCATAAGCGCCACAGTGCGGCTCGTGATCTCGGCACTCTTCGGCGGATAGGGCTCTATAACTGCAATTTTAAGGCCTTGCTGCGCACATAGAAGTGCTAAACATAATCCGGCAACACCACCGCCTGAAATAATGATATCTGTTTGCTTCGACATATCTTTTGCTCTAAATAGTTTTCTAAGAGTTATATATAGAGGAGAAACGCTGATGGCAAAAGTAGAGATTTATTATTGGACAACATGCCCATATTGCAAAAAAGCCCGTGCGCTTTTGGAGAGCAAAGATGTTGAATATATTGGCTATGACATCACAGGCAAAGAAGATGAGCGCAAGAAAATGATTGAGCGCACAGGCGGCCCTAAATCTGTACCGCAAATCTTTATCAATGATGATTATGTTGGTGGTTGCGATGATCTGCATGCCATGGATGATCGCGGTGAACTAGATAAGCGTTTAAAAGCGTAATAGCGATGATAAAAGCCGCCTGCATCCAGCTCAATGTGAGCGCTGATATTGACGAGAACTTAGAGCAAGCCTCTAAGCTTATTCGTGAAGCGGCTGGGGCAGGGGCGACGCTTATCGCAACACCTGAAAATACAGATTATATCCGCCGCTATGCCAAGGAAAAGCTCGAAATTTCAGGTGATGAAAATACGCATAAGCCGATCAGCTTTTATGCAAGCCTAGCAGAAGAGCTTGGTGTTTGGCTTTTAATCGGTTCGCTCGGTGTGAAAATTAGCGACAATCAGCTGGCAAACCGCACGCATCTGTTCTCTCCAAAAGGTGCGCTAATAGCACATTACGATAAAATTCATATGTTTGATGTCAAGCTTAGCCGTAAAGAGTTTTACCGTGAAAGCGCAGATTATAAAGCTGGAGCCCGTGCCGTCATTGCAGATATGGACATTGAAGGCGAAGATAAGCCCGTGAAGCTAGGGATGAGCATTTGCTATGATGTGCGCTTCCCGCACCTTCATCGTGATCTAGCCAAAGAGGGAGCGCAAATTATCAGCATTCCTGCAGCCTTTACTGTGCCAACTGGCCGCGCGCATTGGGAGGTTTTGCTGCGCGCGCGTGCTATTGAAACGGGGTGCTTTATTATTGCACCGGCGCAAGTTGGTGAACATGAAGCAGGGCGTATGACATACGGTCATTCTATGATCATTGCGCCATGGGGAGACGTACTAGCGCAAGCTGGTGGTGATATGCCGCAAATTATTTATGCCGATATTGATCTGGAGGACGTGAAAAAAGCGCGCAACTCAATTCCAGCACTTACCCATGATAAACCATACGAGATTATCACAGCACCTTAATGCACAGAGCTATAGTGCTGTTATGCAAGTAAACCTAGATTAACTTGTAATGAGGCTGCAATCGCTTTCATCGCCCGCAATGACCCGTCTTTTTTACCAGTTTCAATCTCAGTCAGATAAGGGCGAGAGAGGCCAGCCATGTCTGAGAGTTCCTGCTGCGTGTATCCACGGAATTTGCGTAAAATTTTGACAGGACTTTCTTGCTTCGCAGTGAGAGCGTTTAAGACATCATCCGGCAAGCTATTATCTGTATCATCGCTCACCATCGCACGATATTCATGCAGTGGTAACAAAACATAAGGTTTCCCTTGAATGTGTAGCAAGTCATAATCCATAGCTCATATATCCTTCAAAGTGGTAAGCGATAAAATGTTACAATCAGCGACATCATAACATGACATCTCTATACAGAGAAGCCCCTGATATGGTATGAAAACATCATGTCTAAGAATGAAATATCAAATATTTATGATTTTGGCCCTACATCAAAGCAAAAGCCGCAAAGCTTGGTGATTTTGCTACATGGATTAGGTTCAAATGGTCGTGACCTTATATCGCTAGCTCCGCTTTGGGCTAAGGAGCTTCCTGATACGGTGTTTGTCTCACCCGATGCGCCGTTTGCTTGTGATATGGTTCCGCCAGGCTATCCAGATAGCTATCAGTGGTTTTCCTTGCAAAATCGAGACTCTCATATCGTAAAGCGCGGCGTTGAAACAGCAGCGCCAATCCTGCAAGGCTTTATTGAGCAACAAGCACAGCATTATGGGCTTGAGCCATCTAAGGTGGCTTTGGTTGGTTTTTCACAAGGCACAATGATGAGTTTATATACCGCGCCTCGCTATGCGAAAGGGGCTTTGGCGGGTGTACTTGGTTTCTCAGGAGCGCTGGTTGGCGAGCCGGGAGCAACAAAAATGCCCGTTTGCTTGATCCATGGTGAGGCCGATGATGTTGTGCCCATTAGCGCCTATCATCATGCTAAGGGTGAATTACAAGCGGCTGGCTATCAAATTTCAGGCCATACAACTGCAGGCCTGACGCACTCAATTGATGAAAAAGGTATCCTTGAAGGTGCGAAGTTCTTGAAAGAAATCTTATATTAATCAATGCTTTATTAGACATTAACCGGCTGTTAATAAAAATTAGATAAAATTTTAGATATATTATAAATAAATCTGAAATAAGACGGATTGATGATGAAAAAGATTTTAGCTTTAGGCACATTAACAGTTTTAGTGGGTGGTACATTAGCAGCAGGAACTGCTAAGGCCAGTGCGATGACAATGCTGGTTGTGATGGGGTCTGCGCATGGGGGAAATGCTGCGCAGACCTACATTACCCAGCACAAAAAGCCAGTAAAACTTATGAAGCTTGAGCTAATTGAACCTGCTGCGGGGAGTGAGTAGGTCAGAGCAAGGGACATTTATAATATAGTAGAGTGAGCAAATAATCGCGGTATCTGTTAATGGGGCAGTGCCGCGATTTTTTTGCCTAAGTTATGCATGATATACAAGGCTGCATGTACTTAAGGGCGCAAATTTTCAAATGCAGCTATTTATGGTATAATGAAGATGTAAGATTCGCGGGGTCTATAAACCGCCAGAGCGATAAAGAGGGTTCTCCTCTGATCAGTAAATAAGAAGCAAAGACCCCCTTAAATTCTAGTGCAATGCTAGAAACGAAGGGAGATACGTTGATGCTAGGAATGAGTAAATCGCTAGAGAATTGCCCCGCACTCATATTAAATGCTGATTTTAGGCCCTTGAGCTACTTCCCCTTATCTATATGGCCTTGGCAGGAAGCTGTTAAGGCCATTTTTCGTGGTAGTGTTCAAGTTGTCTCAGAATATGATCGAACAGTGAGATCACCGAATAATGAAATACGCCTGCCAAGCGTTTTAGCACTAAAAGAATATGTGAATGTGACGCGCAATCCAGCCTTTACACGCTTTAATGTGTTCTTGCGTGATCGCTGGGAGTGCCAATATTGTGGAGATGGCTTTAAAACGCATGAGCTTACATTTGATCATGTTATTCCACGCTCCAAAGGTGGGCGAACGAACTGGGAAAACATTGTAGCTTCTTGCCGTGACTGTAACACCGCCAAAGGCAGTAAAATGCCGCATGAGGCTAAAATGTTCCCAATCCACGAGCCAAGGCAGCCTTCTATATATGAACTGCAAAGCCACGGACGTAAATTTCCGCCGAACTTTCTGCATGAAAGTTGGGATGACTTCCTCTATTGGGATACAGAGCTTGATGAGCTTTAGTGACGAGAGCCTAGATTATTCAGATTTAGGCTTTGGCAGCCAAGTGGTGGGATCGGCTTTTGCAACTTTTTGAGCAAATGGAGAATATATACGCGTATTAGCTTTGAGTTGATCGCTAATTTGTTGGTGAAGTTCAACAGGGTCTTCTCCAGTATCCTCAACGCACTCTGCAAAATAATTTCTCAGACATGCCATCGCTTTGTCTTCACGATTTTTTTTAAGGCTCCGTTTAATATAGCTCACCACATCTGCATGAATTACACGCGGTGCATCCACAGGGTCATAATCGCTAAAGAAAGCGTGCGATTTTTCCCATAGTTGTGTGAGAAGTCCTTTTTTCATATTACATCTTCTATGCCTCTAAGAAGAAGATGTCAAGAAAATCAGGAAGCTTTCTTGCGCGATGCAGCAAAAGAGATAACGCAAATTACAAAAAGTACAAAGCATAGTGCAATATTATAATTCGCCATAGACAGCCCTATGATAGGGTCTTGCCATGGAATTTCGGCGCAATTACCTGTTGGTGCGCTCATGATATTTTCTAAAATCGACTGATTAGTGTCCTGAGTACCAAAGTCTTTAGGCACAGAGCAGCCTTCAACTTGGCTAGCCCACCATTTTTGCTCAATACCGGTGTGGTAGGTCGCAAGCCCACTATTTACAAGAAATGTAAGCCCGCTGAGTAAAACCGCAGGTCGCCTTAATTTTTTTACACCAAGCCCTATAACGCCAAGTGCGATAACAATGGCATAGGGCCAGCGTTGGTAAATACACATGATGCAAGGTTCAAGGCCAAGGAAAGCTTCTGAAGCAAAGGCCGCGGCAAGCGCAGCGAAAGAGATCGCCGCAACGCTCCCTAAAATAAAACACGGGTGATTTTGAAAAATATCTTTGATTTTGCTCATCATAATGCCCTAAGCGCCCTCCAATTATTCATTTATAATAATGATTTAATCGCATCTTTCACCATATCAAGCCCTTCAGCGCCAATAAAGAGTAAGACATAGCTAATCATCGCAACCCAGCATAAGCCGATAATCATGCCCGCTAACACCGACAGTCCATCACGCATAATAACACCTAGCCCCATAAGCGCGATGCCAAAGGCGGGCACTGTGTTTGTTAAAGGCAGCGGGACACAGATAGAAAGGCTCATAATCAAACCGCTCACGCCAATAAGATGGCTCATAACGCCAGTCGTTATAAACTCTAATCGAGGCTTTGTTAGAAGCTCTAACTTTTGGATGTAAGGCTTGGCAGCGTCCAAAAATTTCACAAATTTTTCACGGCTGATTGATTTATATTTTAGCTTTTCCGGAAACCAGATATTGTGCCGCCCTAAAGCTTGCTGCGCTGTTAAAATTAAAAGCGGCAAAGCAATAATAAAATTAATGCCAAATCCGGGGAGGGGCAGGGCTGCCGGCAAGGCAAAAATAAACACTAATAGCCCAATCCCGCGCTCATGAAGAGCTTCGATAATATCAAACGTGCACACTTTTTCGCCCTGAAGTGTGGTTTTTAAATGCTCTAAAACGTCTGATAAACTGCGCATAAAAAGTTTTTACCACCCTTTATGAAGGATAAAAATCATTATATCGCCACTATCCTCATATATTGCGCTGTAAGAATACAAACGGAACATAATTTTTTTCTTGCACCTTTGAAATTGTTCGCTATGATCTGCGCACTTGTTGTTTACCGCAACCTAAGAACTAGAGCGCGAATGCGCGACGTGGCCTGTGCCGCGGAAAGCCTAAGTGGCGTTGAACGCTATTTTAAGGAGCCCCTGTGGTGGAATTGGTAGACGCGCCGGATTCAAAATCCGGTTCCTTCGGGAGTGCGAGTTCGAGTCTCGCTGGGGGCACCACTTATCTTCTTTCGATTCAATATCCATCTCGCTCATAGCACCGAGATATTCATTCTTGGCAATGAAGCCCCCTCAAGTTAAGCCGCTTCAAGCTTATCGCTGGTTTTAAGGAACTTGAAGTAGTCAATCGTCTGTTCTAATCCTT
>MDSZ01107328.1_pt1 | contig 14568 bp, 12 predicted proteins | sample 811201 | NCBI WGS metagenome assembly MDSZ01 (sample SAMN05326647, study PRJNA326480) | marine metagenome | isolation source: seawater | place: Indian Ocean: North | collected 2010
ATGTTGGGTGCCTGCACCATCACTTCCCGCATCGCCGACGGCTGGACGCGCTTGATCGCGGACATGAAATCCTCGCGCGTGACCGACAGTTCCTCCAGCACGTCGGCCGGGATCGTGCCTTCCTCCAGATTGAGGCGCGGCATGAAGCGGCGCACCGCTTCGATCGCGGCCTCGCGCGTGAGCGCCGCCAAGTCGGCGCCGACGAAGCCGTAGGTCATGCGCGCCAGTTCGGTCAGGTCGACCCGATCGCCCAGCGGCATGCCGCGGGTATGGATCCCCAATATTTCCCGGCGTCCGCGCTCATCGGGAACGCCCACCACGATCTCCCGATCAAAGCGACCGGGGCGGCGCAATGCCTCATCGATCGCCTCGGGCCGATTGGTCGCCGCGATGACCACCAGATTGGTGCGCGGCTCCAGCCCGTCCATCAGCGTCAGCAATTGCGCGACCAGCCGCTTTTCCGTCTCGCCGGTCACATTGCCGCGCTTGGGCGCGATCGAGTCGATTTCGTCGATGAACAGGATCGAAGGCGCGGCCTTGGCCGCTTCCTCGAAAATCTCGCGCAGCTTCTTTTCGGATTCGCCATAGGCCGAACCCATGATTTCCGGGCCGTTGATCAGGAAAAATTCGGCTTCCGATTCGTTGGCGACCGCGCGCGCAAGCCGGGTTTTGCCTGTCCCCGGCGGCCCATGCAGCAAGACGCCCTTTGGCGGGTCGACGCCCAGCCGTTCGAACAGTTCAGGATAGCGCAGCGGCAGTTCGACCATTTCGCGCAACTGGTCGATCGTCTCGGCCATACCGCCGACATCGTCATAGGTTACGTCGGCGCGACGGGATTCGCGCGGTTCCTCATATTCGGCGCGTAATTCAACTTCGGTGTCCGCGTCGATGTGAACGATGCCCTTGGGCGTTGTCGACACCACAACCAGCCGGATTTCCTGCAGCGCATAGGCCGGCGCGGCCAGCATCTGGCGCAGCTGAGGCGGCATATCGCCGGGCGGCACCTGCTGCTGGCCGGCGGTAGCGACAACATCGCCCGACGCGAGCGGACGTTGGTAGAAAACCCGCTTCAAGGCCTCAGGATTGCCCTGAAGGCGCAGATTATTTTGTGCAGGCGCGAACACAACGCGCTGTGCCGCCCTGGGTTCGGCCTTGCTGATCTGGACGAAATCGCCGGACCCAACGCCCGCGTTTGCGCGCTGCAATCCATCGAGACGAAGAACGTCAAGCCCTTCATCCTCTTTGTACGGCCGCACCACGCGCGCGGGCGTATTGCGTTTGCCGACGATTTCGATGACGTCGCCTTCGCTCAACTGCAACTGGGCCATTACCGCCAAGGGCAGGCGCGCCAATCCGCGCCCCGCATCCTCCGGACGTGCATTGGCGACCTGTATCCTGCGTCCTGTTTGTTCCTGATCAGCCACGCGGCTTCCCCATCGTTCGTGTCGAAACGAGATAGGGAACGCGAAGCCGGTCGGAAAGACCCTGTCGCCACCAAGAGAAAGAACAAAAAAAGGGCCAGCCCAATGAGCCAGCCCGTAAAGTTTTAGGAGAGGATGCCTGAAAGGCTCATCCTATGTGCGTCGCAACGAGATATTTCGCAAGTGCGAAATGAAGGATCAAGTTGCAAAAAATGCATCTTGCCATTTTTCGCATTTTCCTGCTCATTGTCGACAGGATGCTTGGAACCGGGAAGCGCGCCGTTCGATAAAGAGAATTGACGCGGCGCAGCGGATCGGCTTCGGAATAGTAACATAATATGCGCAGATTGCCGCCCCTTACGGCCCTGGAGGCCTTTGTTCAGGTCGCTCGCCTTGGCTCCGTCAAGGCTGCTGCGGAGGAACTCGCCCTGTCGACGCCCGCGCTCAGTCGCCGGGTTCAGGCGCTCGAGCGATTCATCGGGCGGCCTTTGTTCGACCGCAAGCATCAGGCGTTGGAGATCAACATCGATGGCCAGCGGCTGCTCGACGACATCGCGCCAGCGCTGGATTCGCTCAGCCAGGCGCTGGAAAATATCCAGAGCGGCGGCAATCAACTGCGCTTGCGGCTGGCGGTCATGCCGCTGTTTGCGACACAGCGCCTGTTCCCGCATCTTGGTCGGCTGCGTCAGCAGCACCCGCAATTGCACATCGACATCGAAACGACGCCCCACGCCGTTGCGCGGCTGGGCGAAGGACTGGATGCCGCGATCGTCCTGATGGCCAAAGACATTGACTCTGCGCTTTACGCGCATGAGCTGGACCATGAGCAGGTGTATCTGATCGGTCGCCGGCAGTTGCTGGAAGGGCCGCAGGCGCTCAAGTCCCCCGAGGAACTGGCGCAGCAGACGATCCTGCTCCACCGCGACATGGCCTTGTCCTTTGACGCCTGGAAGGAAGCGGCCGGCCTGCCCGACCTGCAACCGCTGGCCGTGGACAATTATGACTCGGGCCAGCTTATGCTGGAAGCGGCAGCGCAAGGGCTGGGCGTAGCCGTCATGCACGCCAGCCATTTCGAGCAGTCCAGGGACCCCCGGCTCGTGCGGCTGTTCCCCATTCATGTCGAAAGCCCCTATCGCTATTTCTTCGTGTGTCGGCCCCGCGCGCTTCAGACGCGCGCGGTGCGCATCTTTCGCGACTGGCTGGTGGCCGCTGAAATCTAGGCCGCACTAGGCAACAGGATTCTTGTTGCCGCGCATTTAAGCCTCTCCTTGCGCGGCCGTTATGAAGGTCATGATCGGGGCACCACCTTCCACCGCCAATGCGCAACATGGGCTGACCGACCGCCTGACCCGGTGGGCAAAGGGACTTTCCGGGCGAGCGGAAGAGTCGCAAGACGCGGAAACTGCGCCCCGGCCGCGGGCCGGCACCGCCGCCAATCGCGAAATCAACCGACGGCGCCAACTTTATGCCGACATTGGCGACTTCCTCTTCGCCCATGACCTGGATCTGACCGCCATAAATTTCAGCGTCGCGCTCGATTATCTGACCGGCGCGAATATCGGCGTCGAAAAAGCCATCCGCGCCGTCATGATGGAACGCGGCAAGATCACCAACGGCTGGCTCGAAACCCTGGCCGCTGAACAGCGCGCGGATGAGGTCACGCCCGAATCGCTCGCCACCATGTTGGACAAGGTGGAGGAAAATCTCGATCAGTTCACCGGCCTCATGCACGAATCGCGCAAGTCAGCGAAGGACTATGGCGCGGCATTGCAGGAGCAGGCGAAGGATCTGGCTGACGTTGCCGAGGGCGAGCCGGTGCTGGCGCGCCTGGTCGGGTTGACGCGCTCGATGGTGGAAAAAACACGGGCCGTGGAAACACAGCTGCGGGAAAACCAGAAGCAGACGCAGGCGCTGAAATCCAGTCTGGAAACCGCGCGCCGCGCCGCGGAGCAAGACCATCTGACCGGTCTCCCCAACCGCCGCGCCTTTGAAGCGCGGTTGCGGGACGAAGTGGCGGAGGCTCAGGCTGCGGGCGAATCATTGTCCATCGCCTTCTGCGACATCGACCATTTCAAGGTGATCAACGACACGCATGGACATGATACCGGCGATCGGGTGTTGAAATTCGTGGCGGGACTCCTCGCCAAAGTCTCGGATGATCGCTGTCATGTCGCGCGGCATGGCGGCGAGGAATTTGTGATGCTGTTTCGGGGTAAGACGGCAGCGGAAACATGCGAAGCGGTGGATGACGTTCGCGAAGACCTAGCCAGCCGCAGCCTTGTCAATCGCACCAATGGCGAGCGGATGGACAGGGTCAGCTTTTCGGCGGGCGTTGCCAATGTGCTGGCCTATGACGATCCCCGCGCCGCGCTCAAGGCTGCTGATCGCGCGCTCTATCTGGCCAAGGAACATGGCCGCAACCGGGTTTACCTGGCCGCCGAAACAGAGTGACCATCCTTTCGGGCAGCAACGAAAGCCGCGAGGGTTTAGAAATCAGGCTTCTCATAATGCGGCGGCGGCGTGATGACCTCCATCCGTTCGGATAGAAGCGGACGGAAAGACGGTCGGGACTTGAATCCGGCATACCAGCGCCGCACCGGCTCATGGCCGGCCCAGTCGATGCCCCCCAGATAATCGGCGACTGACAGATGCGCCGCGGCGGCGATATCCGCCAGGCTGAGGGTGCCGCCGGCCATCCAGCTGCGGTGATCGAGCAGATAGTCCATATAATCCATATGGACGTTCGCTCGCTTCATCGCTTCGCGCAATACTCGGGCGTCGGGCGGCGCGCGTTCGATCAGCCTTTTCTTCATGCGCTCATGCAAAAGCGGGCCGACCACGTCGCCATAGAAACTTTGGTCGAAAAAGGCGGTGAGTCGGCGGACTTCAGCGCGACCGGCAGCGGTGCCGGAAATCAGCGGCACTTTCTCCACCGTCTCTTCGAAATATTCGCAGATCGCCTGGCTGTCGAGCAGGGTAATGCCCCGTTCCTGATCCGTCATGACCGGAGTCAGGCCGGCGGGATTAAGATCCAGAAATTCGTCGCGCATCGCCCATGGCGATTCGCGCACCAGATCATAGCCAATGCCCTTTTCGCCCAGCAACAGCCGGACCTTGCGGGAAAAAGGACAGAGAGGAAATTGATAGAGCAGCCACATAGAAAGTGTCTGTTAGGCGCACGAGCGCTGCGGGGGAAGCCGCAAAGCGACGGCTGGCGTACCCTCCGAACAAGGACATTGGCCAAAAGGATGGCGGCCAGGGTCTGCCTCGCCCCTTTCGGCGAGGGAAAGCCGACGATAGAAGGGCAACGAAAACCGGTTTTGCCTTGGAAAGGATAGCTGATGCCCGAAGATTTCTTCCCCGTGCCGCAAGCCTGGGCCGAGGGAGCCTATATGGATCGGGGCAAGCGCGAAGCCGATTACGCCCGTTCGGTCGAGGACAGCGACGCCTATTGGCTGGACCGCGCGGGGCGACTGGACTGGATGACGCCACCGACGCGGGCCAACGAAAGCAGTTTTGCAGAAGCCGATTTCGGCATCAAATGGTTCGCGGATGGCGTTTTGAACGTCAGTGTCAACTGCATCGATCGGCATCTCGACGAGCGGGGTGACCAGACCGCGATCATCTGGGAACCCGATTCCCCTGATGCCGAACCGCGCCGTTACAGCTATCGGCAGGTCCATGCCGAAGTGTGTCGCTTCGCCAATGTGTTGAAAGCAGCCGGCGCGAAGAAGGGCGACAGAATCACCATCTATCTGCCGATGATCCCGGAAGCGGCATTCGCTTTGCTGGCCTGCGCGCGGATAGGCGCGATCCATTCGGTGGTTTTCGGCGGCTTTTCTCCCGATGCACTGTGTGGCCGCATTCAGGATTGCGACTCCACCATCGTTGTGACCGCCGATGAAGGATGCCGTGCAGGCAGAAAGGTGGCGCTCAAGTCCAATGTCGATGCTGCGCTGAAGGACTGTCCCAGCGTCAAGTCGGTGATCGTGATAAAGGCGACCGGTGGTGACGTCGTCATGGCGGAAGGCCGCGACGTTTGGCTGCATGCAGAAGCCGAAAAGGTCGCGGCCGATTGCCCGGCCGAACCCATGCAAGCGGAAGATCCGCTGTTCATCCTCTACACCTCCGGGTCCACCGGGAAGCCCAAAGGGGTGCTCCATACGACCGGCGGCTATCTGCTTTGGGCCAGCCTCACCCATGAACTGTGCTTCGACTATCGGCCGGGGGATGTCTATTGGTGCGCCGCCGATATAGGCTGGGTCACGGGCCACACCTATATCGTCTATGGGCCGCTCGCCAACGGGGCGACGACGCTGATGTACGAAGGCGTACCCAATCATCCTACGTCAGCGCGCATCTGGCAGATCGTGGACCGGCATCAGGTCCAGACCCTGTTCACCGCCCCCACCGCGCTGCGCGCGCTGATGAAAGAAGGCGACGATCATGTGAAGGCGACCAGCCGCGCATCACTACGCCTGCTGGGGACGGTCGGTGAGCCGATCAATCCAGAGGCCTGGCGCTGGTATCATCATGTGGTTGGCGAGGATCGCTGCCCGATCATCGACACCTGGTGGCAGACGGAAACGGGCGGAGCGATGATCGCGCCCATGCCCGGCGCCACCGACCTGAAGCCCGGATCAGCGACCCTGCCCATGCCTGGCGTGGTGCCGCAGATCGTCGATTCCGAAGGCAAGGTGCTGGATGGCGCGACCGAAGGCAATCTGGTCATCGCGCAAAGCTGGCCGGGGCAGATGCGGACGGTCTGGGGCGATCATGATCGCTTCTTTCAGACCTATTTCACGACTTTCCCGGGTAAATATACGACCGGCGACGGCGCACGGCGGGATGCCGACGGCTATTATTGGATCACGGGCCGGGTCGACGATGTCATCAACGTATCGGGTCATCGCATGGGGACGGCGGAAGTCGAAAGCGCGCTGGTGCTGCACGAAAGCGTAGCGGAGGCGGCGGTGGTAGGCTTCCCCCATGATATAAAAGGTCAGGGCATTTATGCCTATGTGACGCTCAACAATGATGATGAAGCCAATGAAGAGCTGCGCAAGTCGCTGATAAATTGGGTGCGCCGGGAAATCGGCCCCATTGCCACCCCCGATGCGATCCAGTTCGCGCCGGGCCTGCCCAAAACGCGGTCGGGCAAGATCATGCGCCGTATCCTGCGCAAGATCGCCGAAGGTGAAGTATCGGCGCAGGCGTTGGGCGACACCAGCACCCTTGCGGACCCTTCAGTGGTCGATAATCTTGTCGCCAATCGTCAGGGCGGGTGAGCGATCATGCCGATCACGACCTTGTTGGCCCCGCCTGACACAAGAAGCGTGACGTGACCCATTACAAAGGTGCCGCGCGCGCTTTGCACTGGATCATGGCAATGCTCGTCATCGCCAATCTAGTGCTCGGGTTCGCGCGTGAGGCACCGCTACGCATTTAGGGTGTCATGCCAGTGCACAAAGTCGATCGGACTTACCGTGCTGGCGCTCACGCTTGGTCGCATCCTTTTGCGCCTTACGCATTGGCAGCCGCCCCTTTCCGAAGGAAATACCCTTATGGGAGAGGGGCGCGGGCGTCAGACCCGTTCGCCGGCGAGCAGGCGCGGGAGAGCGCCCGATTGACCCCGGGCTTCGGCCATGAACCGCCCCTTGAGCATGGGCGTGCGCTGGACAGCCGCCAATCCCGCCCGACGGACAAGGGAGGGCAATTTGCCGGGAATGTCGAACAAACGCACCAGCCCGTCCATGGCGACGCTGGTCATCAAAGCATCCAGTCCGCGCCAACGCTGGTAGCGCGCGAGCAGTTGCGCATCGCCGGGGTCAAGGCCCAGGCGCATGCCCTCGACCAGCACCTCCACCAATGCTGCGACGTCGCGGAAGCCCAGGTTCAGCCCTTGACCCGCGATGGGGTGGATCGCATGGGCGCTGTCCCCGACCAGAGCCAGTCGCGTATCGGTGATGCGCGCGGCGTGATGAAAGCCCAACGGGTAGGAGGAGCGCGGTCCGGCGAGCCTGATGTCTCCCAGAAAACCGCCCATTCGCTTCTGAGCCTCGGCCAGCCATGCACGCTCTGACAATTTGAGCATGGCTGGTGCCTGGTTCGTCGGAACGGTCCAGACCACGGCCGACCGAGTCCCCGGCTGCATCGGCAGCAGGGCGAAGGGGCCACCGACATAGAAAATCTCGTAGGCGGTATTGGCGTGCGGCACGTCATGGTCGATCGCCGTGACCATAGCCGTGTGACTATATTGCCAGCGGGTCGTGCGGATGCCGGCGGCTTCGCGCGTGGGGCTGTTGCGCCCTTCAGCCGCAACCAGCAAGGACGTGCAGATAGTCGCGCCATTCTGCAACGTCAGTGTTACCCGATCGCTGCTCCGATCGACGGTCGTCGCGCAATCGGGCTGATAGAAGGTCAGATTGTCGGCCTCCGCCGCCGTCCGCGCCAGCGCGATCCGCAGATCCCGGTTGGGGAACATCGTTCCCATCAGACCGTCATCGGCATCGGGCACGAAATCCAGTGCGCCCGGTTCCAGTCCGTCGCTGACCCAGATCCGGTCGATCGGGCAACCCTTGCCATCCAGATGCTGCGCCACGCCAATCGCTTTAAGCATCGCATAGCTTGTCGAACTGATCGCCGAAACCCGTCCGTCAAAACCCGCGGCGGTCGTATCAACAGGATCCGCAGGATCGACAATGGCGGTTTTCACGCCATGGCCGGAAAGGGCGATGCCCAGGGTGAGGCCGACAAGACCTCCGCCCAGGATGACGACGTCGTAGCGTTCCATGCCTTGTATCTAGGTCCTGACGCCGGAAATGGGAAGACGGCCCCGCAGCGGACTTCGAGAAATCAGACCATGTGCACCCAGCCGGCCGGATCAGCGACGGTCCCGCGCTGAATACCGGTCAGTTCGGCGCGCAGCTTTTCGGTCACGATCCCGCCATCGCCGTTTCCGATCGTGAACTCACCGCTGCTGCTCTTGACCGTGCCGATCGCCGTGACGACTGCCGCCGTACCACAGGCAAAGGCCTCGCGTAGTCGGCCACTGGCGGCATCATCGCGCCATTGCATGAAGCTGTAAGGCTCTTCGCGCACATCATGACCGTTGGCGCGGGCCAGATGAATGATCGAATTGCGCGTGATGCCGGGCAGGATGGTGCCACCGAGCGGGGGAGTTATGATCGATCCGTCGTCCATGACGAAAAAGACGTTCATGCCGCCCAGTTCTTCGACCCACTTGTTCTCGGCAGCATCGAGGAAGACGACCTGATCGCAGCCATGGCCGATCGCTTCCTTCTGCGCGATCAGGCTGGCGGCATAATTGCCGCCACATTTGGCAGCGCCAGTCCCGCCCCGCGCGGCACGGCTATAATGTTCCGACACCCACAGGGTCACAGCCTTGCTGCCACCCTTGAAATAGGCGCCGGCGGGTGAGGCGATGACGCAGAATATATATTCGTTGGACGGGCGCACGCCCAGGAACGTCTCGCTCGCGAACAGGAAGGGGCGCAGATACAGGCTGCCCTCGCCTTCGGGGATCCAGTCCGCGTCGATCTTCACCAGTTCGGCGACCGCTTCCAGAAACAGGTCCTCGGGCAGCGCCGGCATTGCCATGCGCTCAGCCGATTCCGCGAAACGGCGAGCATTTTCCTCTGGCCGGAACATGACGATTTGGCCATCGCCCAGGCGATAGGCTTTCATGCCTTCGAATATTTCCTGTGCATAATGCAGCACCGCGCAGGCAGGATCGATCTGGAACGGTTCGCGGGGACCCACCATGTGGCTGTGCCACCCCTGCCCTTCCGTATAGCGGATGGTCACCATATGATCCGTGAAAATGCGGCCGAAGCCCGGATCGGCAAGCAGGATCGCGCGCTGGTCCGCTGCTACAGCCTGGCTGCTGCGAGTGACGGTGAAGCGCGATTTCTGCTCGACGTCCATGGAGAGGGCTCCTTGTGCATGGATTGGATGGGCCGCCTATGTCACAGAGCGGCGCGGGAAACAATTGGTCATCTATACTGACCTAATGCTCAGGGGCAGGGCCACCCTGTTCCCGATGGCCCCTTCCCGTTCGGCGACCTGCTCGCTATCGCAAAACCATGCACTTTTTTTCCGATAATGCGACGCCTGTTTGCCCCGAGGTAATGGCCGCCATTGCGGCTGCCGACAGAGCGGATCATGGCTATGACGGCGACGCGTGGAGCGCACGGCTTGACGATGCCTTTTCCACGCTCTTCGAAACCGAAGTGCAAGCATTGTGGGTTGCGAGCGGAACGGCAGCAAATAGCATCGCACTCGCCTGTCTTTGCCCCCCTTATGGCGGCGTGATAGCGCATGAAGAGGCGCATATCGTCGTGGACGAATGCGGCGCGCCGGGTTTCTTCACCCACGGCGCGACGCTGATGCCGCTGCCGGGCGTCGGAGCGAAACTGACTCCGGACATTGTTCGCGACCGGCTCAAAACGATCAGGCCGGATGTGCATCAGGTGCCGGCGCGCGCCATCAGCATCACCAACGCCAGCGAATATGGGCTGGTCTATACCCCCCTGGAGGTTGCCGCGTTAGGAGATTTGGCCAAGGCGCATGACCTGGGATTTCACATGGACGGCGCCCGGTTCGCCAACGCCGTGGCGCATCTGGGCTGCGCGCCTGCAGACGTGACATGGCGCGCAGGCGTGGATGCCCTGTCCTTTGGCTGCGTAAAAAATGGCGGGATGATTGGCGAAGCGCTGCTCTTCTTCGGTCCTCAAGCGCTGGATCGTGCGGCCGAAGCCCGGCGCTGGCGCAAGCGGTCGGGGCATCTGTTCTCCAAAGGGCGCTATCTGGCCGCACAACTGCTGGCGATGATCGAGGATGGCCTGTGGCTACGCAATGCCAACGCTGCCAATGCAGCTGCCGCGACCCTCGCCAAAGGGGCTGGCATTCGATTGATGCACCCTGTGGAGGCGAACGAGCTGTTCGTGCGCCTGACGGCGCAAGACGCCGCGACTTTGCGCGCCCAGGGCTTTGATTTTCACGACTGGGGAGAAGGCGCGGCGCGATTGGTCACGAACTGGTCGCAGGATGCAGCCACCGTGGCACCGCTCGCTGCGGCGCTGGCCCGGCTTTGACTGTGGCTGACGCGGCTCCTGTGTCAACAAACACAACCAGAGGGATCTTGCTGCCCTTCGCGCTCGTCACGCTGATCTGGAGTTCGACCTGGATCGTAATCAGGGATCAGTTGGGCACCGTCCCTCCAAGCTGGTCGGTCTGCTACCGCTTTTTGCTGGCCGGCATCGCCATGGCGATATTTGCACGGATACGGGGCGTTTCGCTTCGCATCGGCGGGCCGGGCATGATGTTTGCCGGCCTGCTGGGCACCGCGCAGTTCATGCTCAACTTCAACTTCGTCTATCGCGCCGAACAGCACCTCACATCCGGTGTCGTGGCCGTCATCTATGCGATGTTATTGATCCCCAATTCGTTACTGGCCTATATCGCCTTTCGCCAGCCGGTAACACGCGGCTTCGTTCTCGGGTCGGCGATCGCCATGACGGGAATCGTCATGATGCTGGTCCACGAATATCGCGCTGCCGATGTCGCGCCGGACACTGTGCTGCTGGGCGCAGCCTTCTCGATCCTGGGGCTGCTGAGTGCTTCGGTCGCCAATGTCATGCAAGGCACCGACATTGCCCGGCGGCTCCCCATGATGGCGGTGCTGGCGTGGGCGATGCTGATTGGCGCGGTGGTCGATGCGGGCTTTGCCTGGGCCACGGCGGGCCCCCCTGTCATCGAGTTGCGGCTTGGCTATCTGGCCGGCATCGCCTATCTGGGCATTGCCGGATCGGTCGTGACCTTTCCGCTCTACTTCCGGTTGATCCAGACGATCGGCGCGGGGCGGGCCGCCTATACTGCCGTGCTTATCCCGGTGATCGCAATGCTTATCTCCACGCTGCTCGAGGGGTATCGCTGGACCGGCTTCGCTGCGCCCGGAGCGGTACTGGCCGTAGCTGGCATGGTCGTCGCCATGCGCTCGAAAAACCCTTAGCGTCGTCCTGGCTGATACCGTTGCTTGGCGCTATTCACCCGTTCGATGAGGGTGGATAGGGAGGATCCCTGAATCGTCCTGGCCTGCTGGGCCGACGGCATAAGCATCCGGTCAGAAATTGCGGCGAATGCCTGGTCGAAGCGGGTCATCATGCTATCCTTCTGAAGCGATGTCCGCTTGTCGCCAGAAGAGGTTAACAACGGCTAAACCATGTTCCGCCTGTCAGAGGCAGGCGCGCAAGCCCTCGACATAGGTCGGATAGTCCGGCGTCCAACTCAAAAGACGCTTGGCCCGCCCATTGGCGACACGGCGGTTTTCGGCGTAAAAGCCCCGCGCCATGGGGGACAATTTCGCCGCGTCGAGCGACTGGAGCGGTGGCCACGGCAATGTCGTGAGATCACATGCCAATTCGATGACCCTGTTTTGGGAGCAAGGCAGATCGTCCGCCAGATTATAGACGCCGGGCGGCCCTCCAAACGAGGCGATAATGCCCTTCGCGATATCATCGACATGGATGCGGCTGAAAATCTGATTGGGCAGATCGATCCGATGCGCGCGCCCGGCGCGGACCCGGTCAAGCGCTGAGCGGCCCGGGCCGTAAATGCCCGGCAGACGGAAACGCCGCATGTCGGCCCGCAACGCGCCCCAGTCCCGATCCGCCTGCACCCGCGCAGTCCGGCGACCGCGCCCGATCGGCGCGCTTTCATCCACCCACGCCCCGTTCGTGTCGCCGTAGACGCCAGTCGAGGACAGATAGCCTGTCCAGATGGCAGGCGCGGTGGTGATGGCCGAGCCGTAGCGGTGCAGCACGGGATCCAGATCGCCTACGGGCGGCACGGACGACAGAATGTGACTGGCTGTGGCGATAGCGCAGAGCACGGCGTTGTCGTCGTCAAATGCGAGGATGCCAGCCTGAACGTCAGCGGCACGCCGAACGCCGGTGACGCGCCAGCCATCCCCACGCAACCGATCCGCCAGTCGCGATGCGCTATATCCCATGCCCAGGATAAGCATGTGCGGCATCAAACGGTCAGCCGCCGAAGATCAGACCGTGAAGCTTTCGCCGCAGCCGCAGCTGCCCTTGGCATTGGGATTGTTGAAAACAAATCCAGCGGTGAAGTCGTCCTCCACCCAATCCATGGTCGATCCGACAAGATACAGAACCGAAGCGCCGTCAATGTAGAAGGTGCCGCCGGGCGTTTCGATCTTCTCGTCGAACTTCGCCTCTTCCGCCACATAATCGACCGAATAGGCAAGGCCTGAACATCCGCGACGGGGGGTCGACAACTTGACGCCAATCGTGCCCTCCGGCGCCTGCGCCATCAGGTCGGCGATCCGCGCCTCGGCATTGGGCGTCAGGATGACGGCCGCGGGGCGGGCGCGCGCTTTGGTGTCCGTCGTCATTACAGCATTCCCAGTTCGAGCTTGGCCTCATCGCTCATCTTCTGCGGATCCCATGGCGGGTCCCAGACGAGATTGACTTCCGCGTCGCCAACCCCCGGCACCGCGCCGACGCGCAGTTCGACTTCGCCCGGCATGGATTCGGCCACCGGACAATGGGGGGTCGTCAGCGTCATGGTGACGGCGACATGGCCTTCGTTGATATCCACGCCATAGATCAGGCCCAGATCATAGATATTCACCGGAATTTCCGGGTCGTAGATTTCCTTGAGCGCATCGATCACCGCTTCATAAACGTCGCCGCCCGGCTCACCGGCGGGCTGCGGCGCGGGCGCCTGCGTTAGAAATCCGTCCAGATAGTCGCGCTGGCGGGGAGCAGGCTCCGCAGCGTCAACCCGCGCCTTGAGCGGCGCGTCCACGGCGTCCACTTCCTCGACCATGATCCTGCGTTCGTCGGTCATCCGAAAATCTTCCTTACCCGCGCCAGGCCCTGCACCAGCGCGTCCACATCGCTATCATCACTATACAGGCCGAAACTGGCCCGCGCAGTCGCCTCCACGCCCAGATGACGCATCAGCGGCTGGGCGCAATGATGGCCAGCCCTGATGGCGACGCCGCCTTCGTCCAATATGGTGCCGACATCGTGCGGATGCACCCCCTGAACCTCAAAAGAGAGGATTCCAGCCGAGCTTTCCGGCCCGAACAGCCGCACGCTGTTGAGGTCGTCCAGGGCGGACCGCGCCTTGGCGACGAGCGCGCATTCATGAGCGTGGATCGTCGCCAATCCGATGGCTTGCACATAATCGATCGCGGCTGACAGACCGACCACGCCTGTGATATGCGGCGTCCCCGCCTCGAACCGGGTTGGCGCAGGCGCATAGGTGGTCTTTTCGAACGTCACCTTGTCGATCATGGACCCGCCGCCCTGATAGGGGGGCATGGCGTCCAAAAGGTCCTGCCGCGCCCACAGCACACCGATGCCGGTCGGGCCGTAGAGCTTGTGGGCGGAAAAGACGTAGAAGTCGCAATCAAGCGCGGCAACATTCACGGCGAGCCGCGGGACGGCCTGGCATCCGTCGATCAATATTTTCGCGCCCGCCCCATGGGCGATATCGGCCGCGCGGCGACAGTCGAGCACGCTTCCCAGTACGTTCGAGACATGGGCCAGCGCCACCATCTTGTGCGCGGGCGTGATCATCGCCGCCATAGCGTCGAGGTCTATGTAGCCATCCTGTGTCAGCGGCACGACATCGATCTGCGCGCCGACCCGCTCGGCCACGATCTGCCAGGGAACGATATTGCTGTGATGCTCCAGCGTGGACAGCAGGATGCGGTCGCCGGCCTTGAGTTGCGTGCCCGCCCAGCTTTGCGCGACCAGATTGATCCCCTCGGTCGCGCCGCGGACATAGACGATCTCAGCATCCGACGCCGCGCCGATGAACTGCGCGACCTTTCGCCGGGCGGCTTCATAGGCCAGTGTCATATTGGCCGACCGTTCATAGACGCCGCGATGCACGGTCGCATAGTCGGCTCCATAAGCGCGGGCGATAGCGTCGATCATCGCCTGGGGCTTTTGCGCGGTCGCGGCGCTGTCGAGATAATGCCAATCACCGACACCGGGGAAATCGTCGCGCAGTCGCAGGCCCTGGGCGAGGTCGGTCATACCAGCGTCTCCAGCTTCGCGATCGCGGCAGCCTCCAGCCGGTCCTTCAC
>MDSZ01232296.1_pt1 | contig 14568 bp, 15 predicted proteins | sample 811201 | NCBI WGS metagenome assembly MDSZ01 (sample SAMN05326647, study PRJNA326480) | marine metagenome | isolation source: seawater | place: Indian Ocean: North | collected 2010
ATTCCAGAGTTTACTGAATTTTTTTTATTAAATGATTTAAAATAATACCTATTTTTATCCTCCTTAGATAATTTTTTTTCTAAAAAAAAACTCAAGCATTTTAGATTATTTCTTTCAAAAAAATATTGATATTGCTTGAAATTCAAATCAACAAATGTGTCTCCATTCATAAGAATAAAATTTTTATCAACTTTTTTTATGTTGCTTTTAATAGCCATTAATTTTCCAGATAATTTTTTATTATCTAATGCACATTTGATATTAATGCCAAAAAAGTTTTTTCTATGATACCTTTTAAAGAATCTTGTGCTTTTAAAATTACAAAGTAATAAAATTTTTTTTATTCCAAATCTTGATAGGTTTTGGATTAAGATATCTAAAAATATTTTTTTTTTTATCTTTAGTAAAGGTTTAGGTGTTTTTTTAGTTAAATTTCCCAATCTTAGTCCCTTCCCTCCAACAAAAATAACTGCTTGGTTTAATTTAGGCCTATAATTCTTATTATATTCAATAAAATTCATTAAAAATTATTTATTATTACCTTTGAGCCACTATAACTGAACTTAATATTATCCAATATTCGATGTTTGAAGATGTTTGAAATTTTTCTTTTTGAACTTTTATTACAAAGAAACATCATAAAACCTCCTCCTCCAGCACCCAAGAGTTTACCTCCGTATGCCCCACAATCTATTGCCTTTTTGTAAATTTCATTTATTTCTTTTTTAGTTACCGAACTGTCTAGTTGTTTTTTATAAAACCAATAGTCGTTTAAATACTCACCCCAAATCTTTAAGGAGAAATTGTTTGAATTTAATTCTTTGTAAGCTTCAGAAGTTAAAGAGTTTATTTTTTTCATTTGGGAAAAATTAATACCTTTTTTTATTTTAGAAATTTTTTTTTTTCTATAACATTTGCATTTCTAAAAATTCCACAATGAATGAAGATCAAACTATTTTCAATTTTTTTAATATTATTTTTTTTTAAAATTGGTTTTACTTGAAAGTCTGATTTTTTAAAGTTAAGATAATTGAATCCACCATAGGAACATGAGATCTGATCTTGTATACCAACATTCTCTTTTAGAATTTCCCTCTCAATTTTTACTGCAGTTTTGGACAAATATTTCTTAGTTATATTGTGTTTTTTGATAAGGCTGATCGCGTGAACGAGGCTTACCGTGAATGAGGAACTTGAACCTAAGCCAGATTGGGATACTAAATCAGAGTTATGTGAAATTTCCAATGGCCCTTTAAGTTTAAAATAATTGATAGTTTCTCTGATAGAGTTATGTTTTATATCTTTAATTTTTTTAACCTCCTCATGCTTAAAATATCTCAATCTATAATTAATTTTATAAAATGAGGGTATTTTTCTAAATGTGCAATAAGTGAATTTATCTATAGTGGTATTAATTGCTGATCCATCATTTTTTTCGTACCATTCAGGAATATCAGTTCCCCCACCAAAAAAAGAGATTCTTAAGGGAGTTTTAATTAGAATCATATTTTAATAATTTTTTTGAAAAATTTTTTAATTATATAAGTGATGTCGAAATATTTTATAAATAAAAGATAAAAATCTAAGTCTATTAAAGAATTCTTAGAAATATATTTTTGAGTTAAAAATTTTTTCACTAACTTAGGACATTTTTGCTTTTTACCATTAAGCTCTTTTCCCTTAAATGAACTTATAGAATTGATGAAGTGAGGCATATAAGTTTGATACTCATATTTTTTCATGAATGTATTGAATCCATGTAAGGAAATTTTATCCCTCGCTATCTTATTAGATAAATAAAATTTAATTTTATCATATAGTTCATCATTATTTTTAAAAACTTCTAAGTCTTTACCGGGTTTAAAAAAATATTCTAATGATGGATTATATTCTGTTAATAAAAAACTTTTACATGATAATACTTCAAAAATTCGTCCAGACATATTTTTTAATTTGTTAAATTTTTTTTCGTCAATAAAGATTTCCTTTGGATCATGTGTTAAACTGCAAAAATTTAAGTTTATTTTTGATTTTTTAAATGTTTCAAAGTAATCGTTTTGACTTAAAAATTTAGTTTTTTTGTTATCCCCAAAAACTTTAATATTAATTTTTTTCTTTTTTAAAAAATCAACTTGATGTTTTCTTTTATTTTTTATCAAACCAATAAAACTTACGTCAATTAAATTTTGTTTATGATTAAGTTTTTTTTTTTTTGAAAAATTATCAAAAACTGGGGACGCGTATGTGAATGAGTTAGTGCCTAATTTTTTAAATTTTTTGCAAATTTCAAAAGTATTAGTGATGTTAAGATCATAAAATTTACTATAATATTTTGAGTAAACATTAAATAAAGCTACATCATCTCCATCTATTTTAATCCTAAATACTTTTCCTTGAATAGAGTATAATAAATCTGGATTTATAAAATAAAAACTTGTTACAATAAAAATATTTATATTTTCATTAAAAATGAGATTTTTAATTTTTCTATTTGTTTCAAAAATACTAGAAGTAGAATCATATTCAACAAAGAAAACTTTTTTTGGTTTACCGTATTGAATTATTCCTTTTATAAATAGATCGTAATAAAAAGATTTTTTTTTCTTTTTAAGGACGAGAATTTTTTTATTAAAAAATAAATTTTCCAAATTAAAAAAATTTTAAACTTTAATCTTCAAGAAATGAGTTAAATCTAGCTCTGTAAGTTTTTTTGTTATTAACAAACCAATTAATTGTCTCTTTTATACCATCCTCAAGAGATGTCTGAATTTTAAAATTAATTTTTTTTTGAAGTTTATTACCTAGAATTCTTTTTTTATCTCCAGCACTCTTGGTTTTTTTCCATTTAATTTTTAAAGGTCCGTTCGGTACAGATTTTGCAACTATTTCTGCTACGTATTTTATAGGATAACCCTTTCCACTACCTAAATTAATTGGATCTTTAAATCTTTTTGAAACTACTTTTAACATTCCTTTAGCTACATCTCTTGAAAAAATAAAATCTCTTATAGGTTTTCCATTTCCCAATACCTCTAAATAATTAGTTTTTGTTTCTAAAGCTTTTTTTATCAAAGAAGGAATAACCATAGCATTTTTAGTGTCAAAATTATCATAAGGACCGTATACATTAGCTGGCCTTACTACAAAAATATTGCTCCACTTTTTTTCAGATTTATAGCACTCTGCTTGAAGTTCACATATTCTTTTAGCCCATCCTGGAAATTTATCGTTATCTGACGGAAAAGTTTTCCAAACATCTTCTTCGTTTAGAATTTTGTTAGGAGCATAAACACCAACAGAACTTGTAAAAAGGTAATCTTTTACTTTAGATCTTCTTGCTGCTTCCATCATATTTAAACTGAATTGAATAGTTGGAACAAAAAATTTTGAAGGCATTTCTTTAGACATTTTTGGAGAGCCCTTTATCCCAGCTAAATGAAAAACTATATCTTTAGATTTACATATCTTTAGACAATTCTTAAATTCTCGTAAATCACTTGTAATATAGCTGACATTTTTAATTGGCTTAATTTTATCAAGAGAACAAGATGTTACTTTTGCCCCTAAATTTACCAAAAGTTTTAAAAGTTGTACTCCTATTAAGCCAGTCCCTCCTGTTACAAGTACTTTTTTTTTATAAAAGTAATTCTTTTTAATTTTTGTTGTACGAATCGCCATCTTCAATCATTAAAGTAGATTTTAAATCTTTTCTTAAATATGCTTTTTTATACTCTTTAAATATTTGAGTAGGTTTAGTTAATCTCACCACTTCAATTTCAGTTAAAATTTTCTTAAAAATATTTGTATAATTTTGAGTGTGTTGAACACCTCCATCAAGAGGATTTTTTGAACCAATGGAGGTTCTAATTATTACTTTTGGTTTAAACTCATTAGATGACATATGTCTAATTTTATCTAAATGATTTACTATTTGATTCATTGCCAAAATTAAAAAATCAAATCTTGGGTAAATACATATTGGCACAAAACCTTGTAAAGCTAAGCCAGTACAGAAGCCTGCTTGTATGTCCTCAAATACCGGCATTTCTATTTTCTTTACTTTTGAAACACTTTTCAAAGTATTAAAAATTGCATTGCCAGAATAAAGGACTGACTGGCCTATAAATAACGTATCTTTTTTTTTTGATAAATAATTCATAGACTTTATTAACTCGCTTTTATAATTCATTTAATTAAAATAAAATCCAAGTTCCAGTACCATGATGAGGAAATTTTCTTTTATATTTATAATAAATTATATCGGATAAATTTTTCATTTTTTTTCCCCATGCTTTATCCGTCGGTGTATTTGTGCTCATGTTATTATCCTCAACGATAAAATTTATTGGTAATTTAAAATTTTTTGCATATTTGTAACAATCGTTAAATGTACCAGTTTCATAGGTCATGTCTCCCAAGAAAACCCAGACTTTTTGATTTGATTTTTTGATTTTTATAGCTTTGCTGATCCCAAGCGCAATTGGTAACCCGCCTCCTACGATGGAAGAGGAATAAAATTTATATTTTTTTGAGTTTATACCCATACTTTTACCTTGTAATATTTTTTCTTTTAAAAGTTCAGATGGAAATCCGTGCAATAATGCGTGATAGTGATTTCGCCAATTTGAAACTACCCAATCGCTTTTTTTTATTTTTTTGAATATTTGAATTAAATGATTTTCATTATTACCTGATAAATGAATGGGCGCTTTAATTTTACCTTTTTCATATAAATTTTTTATTTCATTTTCAAAACTGATAAGAAAACTCTCTTTTGACTTCTCTTTTCTGTTAAGTCTTTTTTTTGTTATTATCATTTTTTAAATTTTACCTCTGATTATAAAATTCTTGGTACCAATTAATTGTTTCTTTTATCCCTTTATCTATTGATGTTTTTGGCTTCCAACCTATTTTATTAAAGATTTTTTTGTTATTTACTAAAATATTTATTTTTATAGTAGGTTTGTTTTTTAAATAGATAATCTTTTTTCTTTTATTTGTGATTTTAACTATTTTTTTTACAATCTTTTTTAACGAGTATGATTTGCCTGAAGACATATTGAAAATTTCAAAGTTTTTCTTTTGTCTAGAAAAAAGTAGATTTATCCCATCTAAAAAATCATCGATATACAGAAAGTCTCTTTTTTCACTTCCATCACCCCAGATTTCTAGTGATTTATTTTTTTTAAAAGTTTTCGTAATGATAGACGACATAAAATGACCCTTGCTATTATTAAACTTGTCGTATGGTCCATAAACATTTGAATGACGTAAAGCAGTAAATTTAGTAACAGATCTTTCTGCATAAAACTTACATATGTTTTCTAAATATACCTTCGTAAAAGCGATGCCTTCATAACTAGGGTGAATATATTTTTCAATATTAAATTGAGTTTCTTTAAGGTAAGTTTTAGAATTTCTATACATTACAGTGCAGCTTAAAAAAATAAAATGTTCTACTTTGAAATGTACACACCATTTAATTAATAATGAATTCATAATTGCATTACCTGAAATAAAGCTGAATGGATCTGACTTCATTGACTGGACTCCTGCTGTTGTTGCAGCACATTGAATTACATATTTAAAGTTATTATTTTTAAGTAATTTTTTTATTTCATTTTCTTTAAGTAGGTCAATTTTAATCCATTTTATATATCTAGATTTTATTTTAGGTTTTGATTTATTGTAAGTTGCAAAAACCTTTATATTTCTATCTGAATAATATTTTACTATATTCATTCCGATAAAACCTGAGCCTCCTAGGATTATTAAATTTTTATTTTTCAGCTTAATCATTAAGACTGGTTCTTTGAGAGTTAAGTAAGTTCTTTAAACTTTGTCTAACATTTTTTTTAATTTTCCAACCAGTATCTTTTATAAATTTTTTGGAATTAGGAATCTGGAATTTTACATCTTTTTTTCTTAATAACTTTTTATCTAATTTTGAGATTATTTTTTTTGTTGATAGAGATTTCAAAATTTTGAGGATCTTTGAAATTTTGTAAGTTTCTGTTCCTCCAATATTGTAAATTTCACCTATTTTACCTTTTTTTGCAGCTAACCAATATGCCTCCATAGCATCCTCTATATCCAGAATAGTTCTAGTAGAGTTTAAATTACCATGGAATAAATATTTCCTTTTTCCGAATTCAATTTGTGCTATTTGATGAGCCCAGTTAGAAGAAAACAAATTCAGCCTTCTTGGGTTTAAATAAGTAAACATTCTTGTAATAATTATTTTCATTCCATAGATTGAACTGTAATTTTGAGCAAGGAAATCTTGAAAAGTTTTTGAAACTGCGTAAGGATTATCTGGTTTAATTTTAAAATTTTCATCAATTTTCAATTTTGCGTCCAGCGCTCCGTAAAGCTCAGACGTGCTACATAAAATTATCAGAGGTTGATAGCTTAGTTTTCGTAATGAATGAAATAAATTGATTGTTATATTATTATTATTGATAATAATTTTTTCTGGCTGATCGAAGGATAATCGCACATCTGCATTAGATGCTAAATGATATACTAAGTCAGGTTTTATTTTTTTAATTAATTTATTTAACTTTGAGAAATTATTTAAATCACAGTAAGAAGCTTGAATTTTTTTCGAATTTAATTTTTTTAAGATTTTATAATTTTTATTTCTGTAACAACCAAAAATTTTTACTTTACGATTTTTTTTTTTTATATGCTCAGCTAGATAAGATCCACCCGACCCTAGAATTCCTGTAATAAATATTTTCTTAAAATTTCTCACTTTTTTTAAATCAGTAATTTTTATCAAAATTATTCTCACTTAGATTTTTATAGTAAGAAATTAATTCTTTGACTCCTCTCTTAAGTGAAAATTGAGGTTTCCATCCTGATTTTTCTAATTTTTCATTTGAAACAAAATAATCTCTTTTGTCTGGATCTTTACCCTCTTTATCTATAAATATTTCAAATTCAGGTAGAAGTTCTTTTATTTCTTCACATAATTGTAATTTAGTTAAATTAGCTTCTGACAATCCAACATTATAGATATTTGATTTCATTTTATCAAAATTCTTAAGACAATGATTAAACGTTAAAGCTACATCCTTAACATGAATATAATTTCTTCTGAAATTTGGCTCAAAAAGTTTTATTTTTTTAAATTTCACTGCATTATAAACGAAATAATTTACAAGGAGATCTATTCTGTTTCTGTAAGAAACTCCAAAAACAGTTGCAAGTCTGAGCGAAATAGCGTTCTCCTTTTCCATAACATATTTTTCTGCATTTACTTTTGTCCTCCCATAGTGAGAGATTGGATTAAGTTCCATGTTTTCGTCACATATAACATTTTTATTTGTAGTCCCGTAACCACTATTAGTGGTGGGTAAAATAATATTTTGATTTTTAGATATATTTTCAGAAATTTTTTTTACTGAATTTTCATTAATTTCATATGCAAGATCATGAAATTTATCACACAGTGGGGCTCCTACAATTCCGGCTAATGGAAGTATTACATCATTTTTGGGAATAAATTCTTTGTAAAGCTTGTCCTCCCTAACATCAAATTTATGAAAACTGAAATTTTTATATTTTATTAAATGTTCTAAAGTATTTTTTTCAAAAAATAAATTATCCACTCCAGTCACTGTATAACCTTCATTTACTAATTGTGTGCATATAGTAGAGCCCAGGTAACCTGCAGCACCAGTTACTAGTATTTTTTTCATCTAGATATTTTTTAAAACTTTATAAAGTAATTTAATTTGGGGAGTTAAGTTCACTGAAGAATTTCCCACAAAAAAACCATAATAATGCGCATGTTTAGCATTTGGTAATCCATCTTGCTTAGAATAGACAAAATGTTTTGCGTAATTATGTTCGGTAAAACATCCTCCAGTAATAAGCCTAAATTGAATATTCGCCTTAGAAAGAATCTTTAAAACTTTATTCTTTAAAGTTTTGTTTTTACTTTTAAGCACCAAAGGAAAACAAAAGCTCGAGTGATAGTCGTTAGTCTTTTGAATAATAAATTTATTGTGATTTTTGAACAATTTATTAAAAAGATCTAAATTTTTTCTTCTTATAGATATCATTTTGTTTAATTTTTTTAGTTGTTCTAGGCCTGCAGCTGCATTTAACTCACCAGATCGAACATTATATCCGGGTAAAATAAACTTATATTCTTCATAAATTCCTTGTTTTTTTTTATTAATTAAAGGATTATTTTTAGGCAAATCTCTTGTCCATCCATGAGCCCTCAAAGACTTTGCTATACAATATATTTCAAAATTGTCCGTAGAAAGCATCCCCCCTTCCATAGTGCTTATGTGATGGGAGAAGAAAAAACTGTGAGTGCTTATATCTCCATATGTCCCAGTTTTTCTATTTTTTATCTTCGCTCCTAGACTTTCACAATTATCTTCAAAGTGTAATAAATTAAACTTTTTACAAATTTTGTTAATTTCCTCTAACTTGGTTGGACAGCCCAAGATACTTACAGAGACTATCATTTTAGTTTTTTTGGTTATGGACTTTTCAAGTTTTTTTAAATCAATATTTAAATTATCAAGATCTATATCAACAAACTTTAATTTTAGACCATATTGTTGGAGAGGAGTATAAGTCGTACTCCAGGAAATTGCAGGGACAATTACTTCGTCCCCTTTTTTAAGAAAATTTTTATTTTTATAAAAAAAAGAAGCTATAGAAATCAAATTAGCTGATGACCCTGAATTCGTCATAACAGAATACTTTCTACCAAGATAATTTGAAAATTTTTTTTCAAATTTTTTAACATTTTTTCCCATTGTAAACATGCCGCTTTTGATAACTTTTTGGAGCGCAGATTTTTCTCTATTTGACCAGGTGTTATATGATAAATTATAAACCATTAATTTAACTCGCTTTAAAATTGCTAGTCTAGATTAATTTTTACTCTCTTTGCTTTTCGCCCCTCAACAAATTTACATTCATCTCTTATGTAAGTAAATATCATCGAGTATCTAGATGTTTCTGAGGTATTATCTAAAGATCCATGAACTACATTTGAGTGCAAGGAAACGATAGATCCTCTTTTAACATTAATTACAATTTTTTTTGCATTTTTATCAATTTCATTTTCATATTTTACTAAGCTAGGAAGTTGATATTTGCTTTGTTTAATTTCTTTCTTTTCTTTAATTTCAAGTTGTCCTCTTTTATGCGTCTCAGGATATACAACCAGATTTCCCATGTTATCTTTTAATAAATCTACTAATGACAGCCAGGACGTTATAAAACCGCTTGAGTCTTCAGGCTGGACATACAGGCTATCTTGATGCGATGAAGCTCCAGTTGATCCCGAAGGACCAAAGAAAAAAGTGCTTTGTAAGCCAAAAATTTTTTTATTATTTGAAATAAGATTATCATTAATCTTTTTTATATTTTTATTTTTCATTAAGGAGAGAAAATAGCTATTATGATTTTGTGGCATTTGATTTGGAATCAAGCTTCCATCCTTATAATTTGGCAGAGAAAATGATTGGTCAATTGCCTCCTTGCATTCGAACTCACTAAGCACATTATCTTCTATATGAAAACCATAATCATTAAAAAAATTTATTGCTGCTTTTACATCGTGTTTGAACTGAGGAATGTTTAATTTTTTAATAGTAGTTAATTCCATAAAAGGTTAATAATATTTTTATTTAAATTTATCAATTTATTTAAATATTTTTGCTTCAATTTTTTTATCATAGCCATATGCTACTATCCAACCCCAAAATCTCATCCTGCCTCTTACAAGGACATAGGGTTTATTTGAATTTTTATTATCATTTAATTTTAGCTCAATAGGTCTTAACAACTTTCCTGTAGTTTTAATCTCAAGAGCTATTTCTTCAGCATTTGGTTTTATGCCATGTCGATTATTTAAAGCATCTTCTAAATTTGTATAAATTAAATGGGCATTATCTGACTCATCATAGTCTAAAACTTCTATGTCTTTAGGATCAATTTTCTCAACATTTCTTCTAAATAAGAGATCAATATCATTAATATCTTTTTTGTCTAATTCGAAACTTGATGAGAGGAAGTTTTCTTTAGTGTGTTCTAGGCTCGTAGAGCTAGTTAATATACTTACATTTTTATGAGAAATTATCCAATTTAAAACAATTGATCTTACACTTTTTTTATATTTTTCAGACAAAGATGATAACAATTTTTTTTCTTCTGTATTGAAAGTTTCTTTTCCTAAAGACATATAAGCTATTACAGATAAATTGTTTTGCTCTAAAAATTTTAGATCATTCTCTAAATGTCTGTTAAACAAATCGTACTCTGTTTGAATAGATATAAATTTTTTAAGTTTATCAATACGAATTGCTTCCTTGATTCTAAGTAAATCAAAATTACCAACTCCGTAATAAAGTATTTTCCCTTGCTCAACTAATTTTTCAAATGCTTTAAAAGTTTCCTCAAGTTCAATATTGGGATTAGGCCATTGAATTTGATATAGGTCGATATAATCAGTCCCGATTCTTTTTAGTGTCCCCTCAATTGAATTTAAAACTCCTTTGTAAGAATTATTAGATGGTTTAAATTTTGAACCAATTATGGCTTTTTGTCTTTTGTTCTTAATTACTTTATTTAAAAGTTTTTCTGATAGTCCTTTTTCGTAATCCTCTCCTGTATCAATAAAATTCATTCCAAGATCTAACCCATACTCTAATACTTTTATTTTATTAGAAATTGTTTCATCGTCTATTTTTCTAGAAGATCTTCCAAATAGAGTCCCTTGTCCGACTGGACAGATTTTTAAGTTACTGTTGCCAATTATTTTTAAACTCATATTCTTTTTATCTTTTTAATAATAAATTTATGCCAATTTCTCTCGATTTTTCCCAATTTAGTAATTCTCATTCGATTTTCCTCAAATTCACTAAAATTTTTCAACATTCGGTTAAAAACTAAATTACGTATTGTATTAAGCTCAAGAGCTTTTCTTAGTAATGAATTGTATTTTCTTTTATTATTAAGCATATTGTCTTTTAATTCCCATACTAACAAGTTAATTGTTCCAACTAAAATAATTTTTCTGATCATTTTTGAATTTAAGTAGGTTTTTTTAATATTGAGAGAATTTTTCAAATCAATTTTGATATTTTTCAACTTTTTTTTTATATTCTTTTTATTCTTGGAATCCTTTACTTCCTTAATCAAAAAAATTGAAAACATATCAATTAATTCTGAGATATTCGGTTGATATAGTTTGTTTATTTTATTCATTTAACGAGCTTAAATTCCATCCTAATAAATCCTCTTTGTTAGTATTGGTTTTTTTTTTCTGATGATTTTGATTTACCATAATATATTTTTGACAATTTATTCTTTAATTGATTTCTTAATGCGTTAAGCTGATGAGATAATTTAATTTTTTTTGGATCTGGTTTTCTTTGATTGCTTATTTCTTTTCTAGTAATCCAGATAAATAAGTTTATTTGGGATAAACTTAAAAGAATTCCAACTAATTGGTCGTTTAACTTTATTTTTTTTCTTTTAAAAAGTAAATCTATAGATTTACCAATTTTGGAAATAGATTTTTCATAATTTTTCACTGATTTTTCTAATTGGATTTGTTTAATTTGATCAATCGCTAATCTGTCTACCAAATCACTCAAGTTATAATTAATTTTTTTCTTACTTGACCTTCTTATCATACATTCTTCCAAGTTTAAGTCCTAAATTAGTATTTTGTGTATACCAAATAATTGTTTTTTTTATGCCTTCCTGAATACTAGTTTTAGGAAAAAATTTTATTTTTTTCTTTGCCCTTGAAATATTAAGAACTCTTTTTTTATCGCCAGTGGGTTTTTTTTTATCCCATTTAATGGTTATCTTTTTATTTTTAAAGTTTTTAATAATAATTTTTACAAGTTCTTTAATTGAAATCCCTTTGCCTGAACCGATGTTAAAGGGAATGTTTGTCTCTTTCGATTTGATAACTAATAATATTGCTTCAACCACGTCTTCAACATAAATAAAGTCTCTGATTGCAGATCCATCCCCAGCAACTTTTAAAAATCCATTCGTTGAATTGAGAGCTTTGTGTATTAGTGATGGAATTACATGAGCTGTTTTGGGATCAAAATTGTCATATGGGCCGTAGACATTAGATGGTCTAATAATTCTCACCGCATTCCAATTAAACTGTTTTGAATAAGCTTCAGCTTGTATTTCACCTATTCTTTTTGCCATCCCAACATATCTGTCTTGGGCAGAGGGAAGTCCACGCCAAACATCTTCTTCTTTTCTTACAGGAATTGGGGGATATTGGTTAATGCTTCCACAAAATAAATAATTTTTTACTTTGTTGATGCAAGCTGATTCTGTGATATTAGTGTTACAAACTAAAAAAGTGCTTAATGCCGAAGCTGACCTAGTAATCCCTAACTGGGTACTTTCTCTTACACCCATCAAATTTATTAAGACATCTATATTTCTAGTTACTCTGTGGGAGGCTTTTTTGTCTCTAAAATCGCAATATCTATAACTTTTGGGATTTATTAAAACTTTTTTGGCCCTTTCTGTTCCGTCAACTGAACAAGATATGACTTTTGCGCCAAGACCTTCTAATTTATTGCATAGATTTGCCCCAATTAAACCTGTGCCGCCCGCAACTAAAATTTTTTTATTATAAAAAATATTTTTTTTACTCATTACATTTCAATAGATAAGAATTTTTTCTTACTTTTTTTTATAAGTATTTTTTTTATTTTATTTGATATTTTTTTTGTAGTTAAAGAAAAATTTTTTTTATAATTGATATTCTTTTTAATCCATCTGGTTGATTTTGTCTTCAGAATTTTGTCAGTAAGCACAGGTCCGCATGTTAATGAAAATATTTCAAAGTTCTTTTTATCAGCTGTTTTAGATAGAGATTTTAGTACATTTTCAAATGCAGATTTAGAAGCAGCATAAGCAGGTAAATTTTTACTACCGTATATAGTAACATCACTAGAAATGTTAAAAATTTTTTTTTTTACTTTAGAAAAATTAATAAAGTTTTTAACAATCTCTAAATGCCCGTAAAAATTAGTTTCTAACACTTTTTTATAATTTCTTTTTTTAAAAAAAATATTTTTTTCTTTTCCATCCAAACGAGTAGCATTTAATACTAATAAATTAAGAAAATTATGGTTTCTTCTAATTTTTTTAAATATGCTTTTTATGCTATTTGTCTTTGAAATGTCTGCTCTAATTTTTAAAATTTTTTCATTCTTAATATTTTTAATTAAATGAGAATTTTTGTTAAAATTCATATAAACAAAATAACCTTGTTTAATTAACATTTCAGTTATTGAGATTCCTATAGATGAATTAGAGCCAGTTACTAAAGCTGTTTTGATATTTTTTTTCATTTAATTCTGGATTAAAAAAACGTCATTATCCAAACTTTTTATCACAAAATTTAAATTAAGATTTTGAAGATTGGAGTGGTGGTTAATTCTATCCTGGATCTCATTTTTTAATAGAAAATTCAGCTTATTTAAATTTTTCTTATGAAGTTCCTCAGATTTTGAAATTTTATCATTTCTAAAAAGATTTAAAATAATTCTTTTAATTTTCATTGCGAATTTGAAAAAAATAATTTCAAAAATAAATGATTTTTTGAAGATATTTAAATCTTTTTGAGAGATGTTAATTAAGCTTTCTGTTATTCTATCAGAAGGTGAGTGTTCATTTTCTACATAATTTTTAATAATATGATCTTTATGAGTAAAATTATTTGAAGATAGTTTGCTTTTGATCAACTTTATTAATTGATCGATATTTTCAGCTCTATCACTAATCTCGACTGGCAGATACTGAGAATATGATTCCTCATTTTGAATTTTAGGTGAATAAAAAATAGCTGGAACATTTCCAAAGTATCCTTCCAAAGCTGTTGCGCAGCCCGGATGTATCATCATTTTTGATTTATAAACCCATTGAGTTACGGAAGTATTTTTAACAATCTCTATATTAAAATTTTTTAAAATAGTATTATATATTTCCACGTTTTCTAAAGGATGTGGACGGAAAATAAATTTCTCTTCTTTGAAAAAATTTAATACATCGTTAAAATTTTCAAAAAAAGCTTTAAATAATTTTTTTTGATAATCATGGTGTTGGATTTCATTATTAAGGTACTCTTTATGGAAAGGTCCTTTATAATTTTTATAGTAATGAATTTGGTCACTAAATTTTACCAAAGAATTTCCATTACCAAAAGCAGAATTTATTAAAATTACATTTTTTTCCTGAGGGAAAGTTTTTTCAAAAAATTTAAAAAATGATGGTTTGCATAACTCAAATCTAGGATTTCCAGTAATTAAAATTTTATTTGCTTTCACATTACTATTATTTATCCATTTATCTCGCTCATTTTTACCATGTGCAAAAACTTTAAAAATATATTTTGAGGTCTTAAAACTTCTACCTCTATGGTCTTTAAGTGACTCTGATGCTCTAGAACATACAACTCCCTCCTCATCTAATATTACTGGAATGATATTATTAGATAAAAAATTTAAATATCTTTCTTTTTCAAATGATAAACCTTTTTCAAAA
>MDSZ01087783.1_pt1 | contig 14567 bp, 11 predicted proteins | sample 811201 | NCBI WGS metagenome assembly MDSZ01 (sample SAMN05326647, study PRJNA326480) | marine metagenome | isolation source: seawater | place: Indian Ocean: North | collected 2010
ATAGCGGAAAGATACAGGATTGGGCATGTCACAGAAGTTAATTTCCAAGATGCTGTCAGGCAAGGTGGTTTATTCTGACAAAGCCGCCAATTCAGCCATCACTAATCTACTGCTGCCCTAGACGCAGGACAGGGTTTAGCCCGACGTCCCCATCTGGGAGGACGCACGGTGACGTTCCGCACCTAATCGAGAAGTCCTCGTTGTTTGGCAGTTCCTTAATTTTTGGTATCTGGTTATCGTTCCCAGATTACCCAATCGTTGTTGTGACTCTTATCTGAGTGGGCGCGTTACGTGGGAGGCGGCAGCGCCGAGCTCGAAATACGCGGCCTTCAGTCCTTTAAGTGCCTCGTGATAACGGTGATCAACCTCGACTGGCAAAAGTCTTGTTTCCTTGGACAGCAAAGCCTTTACCGCCTGTTGGCCAAAAACCGTTCCAGGACCGATGCCGCGGCCGGAATAGCCAAACACCGACAGGCCATCGGGGCCAATGGAAAGGATCTTTGGCAGATGGTCTGCAGTCATGGCAATAGCGCCGGACCAGACATGCTCAAAAGGCGTGCCGGACAGTTCGGGGTAAATTTGTGCAAGCTTGCGGGATGCCCAGGCGCGGTGTATCGCGGCCAGCTTACCATGTGCGTTTCCGACACCGCCGATGACAAGTCGCCTTTCTTGATCGACACGAACAGAGCTCATGACCATGTCCGTATCCCAACATCCTTCGCCCCCAGGCAGAACGTAGCGGCGGTGTTCATCTGACAAAGGTGCCGTCGCATATTGACTATAGTAAACAGGCACATATTCCGGGGATGGCAAACCCGCGGTCTTACTTGCATAAGCGTTGGTCGCCACAAGCAGATGTCTTGCCCGAACTTGATGACCATTGACAGCCGCAATCCAGAGCGTTCCGTTATGGTGCATTGCGGTGGCTCCGGAATGCTCATAGATCTGCGCACCCGAAGCGCGCGCCGCGCGCGCCAATCCCCGGCAATATGCCAGCGGCTGAATGGTGCCCGCCCGCGGGTCAAACAGACCACCATAAAACGCGCGTGAACCGGTTCTGTCAGCGGTTTCGTCCGAGTTGAGCAACCCAAGCGGGGCACCAATGCGAAGGCCCTTTTGAAACCGGTTTTGCAGATCCTTTAGTCCTGAGGGCGCATGCGCCAGATGCAACGTTCCGTTTCGGGTCGCTTCGCAATCGATGTCATTCTGGTCGATCAATTGAAACACCAGATCCGGCGCCGCTGACAACGCGTCAATCAGGCGATGCCCCCTCTCGGGGCCAAGTTTCCGGGTGATCTCGTCGGGCGGCACCCATAGACCGGCGTTAACCAGCCCGACATTGCGCCCCGATCCTCCATAGCCAATGGTATTGGCCTCGAGCAAAACAACGCTCGCACCTGATTGTGCGGCTTCCAGCGCTGCTGAACACCCAGTAAATCCGGCACCAATGACCAGAAGTTCTGCCTCAAGCGATTGATCAAGCACGGCAACACCGGGATCAGCCTTGTGGCGTTGATGCCAAAGGGATTGCGTACCGTCAGATTTCAAACTTGACCCCCTGCGCCAATGGCAATTCGCGTGAATAGTTCACTGTATTGGTCTGGCGACGCATGTAGCCTTTCCAGGCATCTGAGCCGCTTTCGCGTCCACCACCAGTCTCCTTCTCGCCACCGAAAGCTCCTCCGATTTCAGCGCCCGAAGGGCCGATATTGACGTTGGCAATACCGCAATCGGAACCAGCAGCCGAGAGAAAATATTCGGTTTCCCGAACATCGGTAGAGAAGATGCAGGAGCTCAGACCCTGAGGTACGTCGTTGTGCAACTGAATTGCCTCTTCCAGCTTGCTGTATTTTACAACGTAGAGTATTGGCGCAAACGTCTCTTGATGCATGATCGAGGACTGGGTCGGCATCTCGACAATTGCGGGATGGACGTAAGCTGCTGCACCATGGGTGTCTCTCAGCGCCTGACCGCCGCCATGAACTTTGCCCCCCTGGTTTCGTGAGACGTTGAGAGCGGCCTCCATTGTTGCCATGGCCAGGGAGTCGATCAAAGGCCCGAGCATAGTTCCTTCTGCTAGCGGGTCGCCAATTGGCAGCCCTTCGTATGTTTTCACAAGGCGCGGCACCAATGCGTCGTAGATGTCTTCGTGAACGATCAGCCGACGAAGCGATGTGCAGCGCTGACCGGCCGTGCCCACAGCCGAGAAAACGATGGCCCGCAGCGCCATTTCCAAATCGGCTGAAGGTGCCACGATCATGGCGTTGTTGCCACCCAGCTCCAGGATGCTGCGGCCCAGCCGTTGGGCTGTATCGGCGGCCACTGCACGCCCCATCGGGACCGATCCAGTGGCCGAGATGATTGCCACTTTGGGGTTTGCCGTCAGCGCCTGGCCCAGGTCGCGTTCGCCGATCAGAACCTGGGTCACACTTTCTGGAGCGTCTTCGCCAAATTCAGTGCGCACCTTCTCACAGATGTTTTGAACGGCGAGCGCCGTCAGCGGCGTTTTTTCCGATGGCTTCCAGATCACGGGATCACCGCAGACAAGCGCGAGCGCGGCGTTCCAACACCATGGGGCCACCGGGAAGTTGAATGCCGTAATCACACCGCACACACCCATAGGATGCCAGGTTTCACGCATGGCATGGCCAGGGCGTTCGGACGCGATGGTCAACCCATAAAGCTGCCGGGACAGGCCCACAGCGAAATCGCAGATGTCGATCATCTCTTGCACTTCGCCCAACCCCTCCTGAAGGATCTTTCCGCATTCCAGCGTGACCAGCGCGCCCAGGGCCTGCTTTTGGCGCCGCAGTTCATTTCCCAGTAGCTGGACAAACTCACCACGGCGTGGTGCCGGAACGTTGCGCCAGGCCAGAAAGGCCTCGTGCGCCTTGTCAATCATCGCAATAGCAGTTTCGGTATCGTGAGTGGTCAGCTGCGCGATTTCGGAACCGTCCACGGGTGTATGAACGGTCAGAGAGCCGCCGGTTAAATCAGATGGCGAAAGGCCGGATGCCAATAGAATTTTTTCGTGAGACATGGAGAGATTCCTTTATCTGCTCAGGTAATGGGTTTTGTAACAGGGCTCGGTCGGACAGGTGCTGTGCAATCATCAGATCAAGGTGGCCGCCAGCGCCAGTCTTGAACACGATCACGGCGTCTGACCGGGCGCGCCAGGCCAGCCACTGACGGTTGAAAGTTTTTGTCGGGCTCATCATTTCAATATCGCAACGCGGTGACTATCGATCCAATTTTCATCCAGATCGTGGCCAAGCCCGGGTCGGTCCCGGACCGAAACGCGACCTTGTGCCGGTTGAATGTTGTCGATGCGCGCGACGGATTGGATCGGGTCGGAGTCAAAATGCTCATAGAGACTGTCATAGGAGACCGATTGCAGGACATGTGCGTTGGCGAGGTTCATCAGTGGCGACCCTGCCAGGCCGATTTCGCATGTCATTCCGAAACCTTCTGTCATCGACATTAGTTTTCGCAGTCCGGTAATGCCAAGAACACGGGCGGACCCACGAGGCGCGGCGACGGTCCTGTCGCGAATGTAGCGCGCAGAGTCGTGAAACTGATCCGGAGCCTGATCACACATTGAAAGCGGTGTAGATAAACGCCGACTAAGAATTTCGATCGCGTCGAAATCAAAATGCCTCACAGGATCTTCAAACCATCGGAAGGCGTTTGCATCAAGCGCAGCACCGACTTCAAGTGCGGTCGAGAGATCGTATCCGCAATTCGGGTCAAGCATCAGGTCCACGTTGCATCCCGCCAATTCGCGCACGCGATCGACAATAAAAGCCACGTCGCGCGCCGGAAGCCGCTCGGGATGCAGTTTATAGGCATCAAAACCGCGGTCGATCGTCTGTTCGACTTCGCGCTCATAGGCGGCGATCTCAGGTGTAGGGGTCGCGAATGACATATAGGCACGAACCGATTCACGGGCACGGCCGATAAGATCGACCACCGGTTTTTCCGCCTGTTTGCCGGCGAGATCCCACAGCGCTATGTCGATCGGCGCATACGCAGCCCATGTCGATCTATGCCGTGACTGTAGATAGAGGTGTTGTGACCAAAACCATTCGCGACAATCGGTAGACCGCCCGATCAGGTATGGCTTTAACTGGGTGACAATGATTGAGATGATCTCACTCGGGTCGCAGGTACCCCAGAAACTGCTGATCGTGCAATGTCCCTCAACACCATGATTGTCGCGTATCCGAACAATACCGGCGTCCATCTCGTCCTTGGTGACCCCAAAGACGGTTCGGATATCATCTGACACCGGGCGTCGGATGACATCGATTTGGACCGATTCGATCGTAGTATTGTTGATTGTGTTCACGTTCATCTGGCTCCTCTCTTTTATGCGCAACTGGCCCAACGTTTCCTGCCCGCGACCAATACCCTTCATCGCTAATTCACAAGGCAATTGAAAACATGTCTCGCGACCATCAGATCAATGTGCCCACCGCCGCCATTTTTAAAAACCGTCACAGTGTCGTCACTTTCGCGGCCAGCTTGCCCTGAAACCATCGAATATAGGCTCCCTCGTATTCGATCCGATGAAAAGACACCGCGCTTGATTGGCGCTGCGATGTCGCCCGTCTGGCCTTCGGTAGTCAGCCGACAATCGACAAAGACCTGGGAATTCAAAATTAACTCGTCATCGCTTTCGCGCATTTGCGGTGTGTAGGCACCAACCAGGTCAACATGCGTCCCCAGACGCACCCATTCACCGTAGATCAAAGGTTCGCGCGACATTGTAGCGGTTGCGATCAGGTCGGCCTCAGAGGCGGCTTTTTCCAGATCGTCGACAAGTTCGGTGGCAATACCTTCAAGCTCCAACTCCTTGCGAAGCGATTCGGCGCGGGGACGGGATCGGTTCCATATCTGAATTCGGTCAAGCCTGAACCCATCACTATAAGCTCTTGCCAAATCGCCGGCGACAACGCCTGCACCGACAATCAGAAGTCTGGAGGCACATGGCCTCGCCAGAAGCCTTGCCCCCAGCAGTGAATCCGCCGCCGTCTTGACGCGCGTCAGTGCGTCGTTTTCGATGAATGCCTCGGCACTTCCGGTCTTGTCGTCAAACAAGATTGCGGCGCCTTGCACGTTGGGGAGACCGATCGTCGGGTTATCGGGATAAACCGAAGCTGTCTTTACCAACATACCCAGCCCCCGGATGCGGGCTGTGCGGGTCAGCCAGGAATTGCCGTCTTCTTGCAATAGAACATCGCCAAGCTTTGGCTGATCGTGTCGGTGCCCTTCCGCGATGGCATCCGCCACGCTGGACCATGTAACGTGTCCAGCCAGATCGTCAGAGCGGATCAAAGGGATGTCGTTTCGATTTTGCGACACCGGAAGCATCAGAGTGTTCTCACGAGACGATTGGCCTCATAGATCGCAGCATGGGTATTGCGGGCCTCTACCGCATCACCAATACGGAACAGTTGAAATCCGTCTGGGCCGCCTGAAAGGGTTTGGTTTTGACCGGCAATCAACGCGTCGTAGTCGACCGCGCCCAGATTTGACGACTGATTTTTCATTTCAAAATACAGATCGTCCAGAGGGAATGTGCCGTGATTGACGACAACCTGATCCACGTCTCTGTGCAAATCGACGTCCTTGTAATCCGATCCGACGATTGCGCGCAGACGATTGCCAGAACGCTCAACTGACGTCAGCCTATAGGTCACCGTGAAGGTCACATCTTTGCTTTGCAGCGCACGCATATATGGGGTCAAGTTCATGCCCATGACTTCCGGTGCAAAGCTGCGATCAGGTGTCATGATTTCAACACGCGCACCACTTTCGGCAAGCCGTTCCGCAGCTTGCATGGCAACGTGATCGCCCGCGTCATCGAACAATAAGACGTTGTTTCCGGGCTTTACGTCGCCGGATAGAATATCCCACGCCGAGACGACCAGATCTTCACCTGACTCCACCGCGTCCGTTCGCGGAAGCCCGCCTGTAGCCACGACCACGACGTCAGGTTTCAGCGCCAAAATGTCCTCCGCCTCAGCGAAAGTGTTGAACCGAAAATCAACGTCATGGGCCGCACATTGCGCCATGCGCCAATCGATAATGCTGATCATCTCTGACTTGCGAGGTGTGAGAGCCGTCAATCGCAATTGCCCACCGGGCTGATCTGCCGCTTCAAACACCGTGACCTTGTGGCCGCGCTTTGCCGCTACTTGTGCGGATTCAAGCCCTGCCGGTCCGGCACCCACGATGACAACCTTCTTTTTTGTCTCAGATGGTTCTATCTCATGGGGCAGCTCTTCTTCACGCCCTGTCGAAGGGTTGTGGATGCACAACGCCGGCGTGCCTTGATAAATCCTGTCCAGGCAATAGGTCGCGCCAACGCAAGGGCGAATATCGTCTTCTCGACCTTCCGTGATTTTTTTGACGATATGCGGGTCCGCCATATGCGCGCGGGTCATACCCACCATGTCTAGCTGACCGGAAGAGACGGCGTATCGCGCTGTCGCAACGTCGGGGATGCGCGAGGCATGGAATGTTGGAAGCCCCACTTCCTCCCGAATACGACCGGTCAGATCAAGGTGGGGCGCAGATTTCATGCCTTGCAGAGGGATTACGTTGGTTAGGGCTGCGTCCGTCTGAATTTGCCCACGAATGATATTCACAAAATCTACAAGGCCGGAGTCACGGAACCGACGTGCGATCTCTACGCCTTCGTCAACGGTTGTACCGCCTTTGGCGTCTTCGTCGGCGGTATAGCGCATGCCCAAGAGAAACTTGTCGCCAACACGTTCCCGGCAGGCCGCTAGAACTTCCATTGAAAAGCGCATGCGGTTTTCGAGCGAACCGCCATAAGGCGCGTCCAGATCGTTGGTGAGTGGGCTCATGAACTGATCAAGGAGGTGCCCGTAGCATTCAAATTCAACGCCATCGAGCCCGGCTGCTTTCATGCGCTCAGCTGCATCGGCGTAATCTTTGACAATCCGCGAGATATCCCAGTCTTCGATCACCTTCGGAAAGGATCGGTGTGCAGGTTCACGAGTCGGACCCGCGCTGACTACGGGCAGCCAGTCGCCTTTATCCCAGCGGGTACGCCGCCCAAGGTGGGTCAGTTGGATCATGACCGCAGCACCCGCTTCGTGGCAGTCGTCGGCCAGTCGTTTCATCCAAGGTACAACTTCGTCTTTCCAGGCCAGGATATTGTTAAAGACTGGAGGAGAGTCTCGCGAGACAGCCGCAGATCCGGCCGTCATTGTCAGGGCAACGCCTGCTTTGGCGCGCTCCAGATGATAAAGGCGGTAGCGATCCTTCGGCATCCCGTCTTCAGGATAGGCGGGTTCATGACTGGTGGTAATGATCCGATTGCGCAGTGTCAGATGTTTGAGCTGATATGGCTGAAGGAGGGGGTCATTCGACATTTGATTTATTCCGTATTCTGGGATTTTGTTCAGTTGCTACGCGGCTCAACCAGTTTTCATCGCGTTGCGGGACCGCTTGCAAAAGTTCGGCTACATAGGGGTGCAGCGGCGCATTCAGGACCGTTTCCTTTGCCCCCTGTGCAACAATCTCGCCGCGCTGCATGACGGCAACATCATGGGCAATGGCTTCGACAACTTCGAAATCATGCGTGATGAAGATGTAGGTCACACCCAGCTTTTTCTGAATGTCAGAAAGAAGCTTCAGGACTTCGACCGCAACAAGCTGGTCAAGCGCGCTCGTGACCTCGTCACATATAATGACCGCCGGATCAGCCGCCAGCGCCCGCGCCAGCCCGACCCTTTGTTTCTGGCCCCCCGAAAGATCACCGGGACGCGAAGACATGAATGTATCGGGATCAAGCTGCACCATATCCATAAGTTCTCGCACCCGCGCTTCCAGCCTGGCACCTTTCAGGCCGAGATAAAGGGTGGCCGGACGGCCGATGAGTTCGCCGACAGTTTTGCGTGGATTGAGCGCCGTGTCTGCCATCTGATAAATAAGCTGAACACTGCGTAGTTCGTCCCGGCTGCGGGCGCGATAGTCGGACGCAAGCGGTATGCCATTGACCTGTACTATGCCGGATTTAGGAGGCAGCAAGCCACAGATTACCCGGGCCAGTGTGGATTTTCCGGAACCCGATTCCCCAACAATTGCAGTTGTACGACCCGCGGCGATCGACAGGCTTACGTCTTTCAGAACGGTGACTGCGCCATAAGCAGCCGTGATGTTCGAAACTTCAAACCGCGGGTCAGCAGGCGGTGTGTCCGCAGCTTCGTCCAAGTGCAATGCGCGGACGGACCATAGGCTTTTGGTATAGTCTTCTTGCGGCGCGTGTAGCATCTGCTGCACCGGGCCTTCTTCGACTGTTTCGCCGTAGCGCATGACCTTGATGCTGTCGGCCATCTGCGCCACGACCGCCAGATCATGCGTGATGTAAATCGCTGCCGTGCCGAACTCTTGGACAATCCGGCGGATTGATTCAAGCACTTCGATCTGCGTGGTCACATCCAGCGCGGTTGTTGGCTCATCGAAAATGATCAGATCTGGGCGGCAGGCCATTGCCATGGCTGTCATCATGCGCTGCAACTGCCCACCTGACACCTGATGAGGGAACCGCGCACCGATATGCTCCGGATCGGGCAGCCCCATGCGTTGGTAGAGATCCACCGCGTCTTCGCTTGGTACGAAATCGGGTTTTAGCCGGTGTTCTTTAGGAGCCTCGCAGTGTTGACGCAGAATGCGATGGGAAGGATTGAAGCTAGCAGCTGCAGACTGTGCGACATATGCGATCCGACGTCCCCACAGATCTCGTAAAACTGGCTCTTTGGCGTTTGTGATGTCGACCCTGTCAAAGGTGATACGTCCGCCTGATATGCGGCAGCCCGGCCGCACATAGCCCATCGCGGATAGGCCCATAGTGGATTTTCCAGCACCGGATTCCCCGACAAGCCCCAGAACCTTTCCACGCTCCAGCGTCAGATCGACCCCCTTTATGATTGGCGACCAGTCGCGGCCACGCCGTCCTTCGATCTGAAGGTCCTCGATTTTCACAATGGGACTTTGAGTCATTGCTTAATCCTTTAATCCACTGGTCATATGCAGCAGCCAGTCGACAATAAAGTTCACTCCGATGGTCAGCATTCCAATGCAAAAGGCTGGGATCAGCGGGGTGATCCGTCCAAAGCTGATCAGCGCAGCGTTTTCGCGCACCATCGACCCCAAGTCTGCCGCAGGCGGCTGAATGCCAATGCCAAGGAATGACAGTGACGATATCACCAGGAACACAAAACTGAAGCGCACCCCGAATTCCGCTGCAAGCGGAGCAATGATATTGGGCAACGTCTCTCGCAGCATCAAAGACAGCAGCGTTTCACCCCGAAGCCGTGCGGCTTCAATGAACTCCATGACGGCAACGTCGCTGGCAGCAGCCCGAGACAATCGGAACACACGGGTCGAGTCCACGAAGGCCACGATTAGGATGAGGTTGATCACCGCCGTTCCCGCAATCGACAGGAGAAGCAGTTTGAAAATCAACGCCGGGATCGACATTAGTACATCTACGATCCGCGATAGCAGCTGATCCACCCATCCCCCGCGCACTGCCGCCAAAAGGCCAAAAAAAGCACCAAACACGAAGGTGACAATGGTGGTCACCAAGGCAATGCCTAGGGTGTTGCGAATGCCAAAGACCACACGCGTAAAGAAATCCCGCCCAAGCGCGTCCGTGCCCAATAAATAGGTGCCGGAAGCGGCTTCGTAAGGGCCGCTGACTACTTCGCTTTGGGTGAAGGGGGCAATCAGCGGGGCGAAGATGGCCACGAGGGTATAGCTCGCGACAACCAGCATCCCGAATTTGGCGGATCTTGGTGCGTCCCCAAGGGTCCGCAAAAACGCTTTTAGATCAACGGCCATGAAGAATCCTCGGATTGCTGAGCATGGAAATGACGTCAGCGGACAGGTTCAGCAGAATGTATATGGAGGCAAACAGCAGGCTCACTCCCTGAATGACAGGCAGGTCTCGACGTACAACTGAGTCCACAAGAAGCTGGCCGACCCCTGGATAGACAAAGACTACTTCGACCATGACAACACCAGTGATCAAGTAAGCGAGGCTAAGAGAGATCACATTGACGATCGGCGAGGCCGCATTGGGCAGCGCGTGGCGCAGAATAACGTTGCGGGGGCGTACGCCCTTAAGGCGCGCCATCTCGACATAGGGCGCCGACAAGACGTTCAGGATCGCCGCACGCGTCATGCGCATCATGTATCCGGCAACCACAAAGGTCAGGGTCAAGGCTGGCAGAAACGTGCTGTGCAACCGCTGACCTAAATTCATGTCTTCTGTGATCCGAGCCATTGTAGGAAAGAAGCCATTCTGCGCCAGCAGGTAGATCAGCAGATAACCAATGAAAAACTCCGGAAAGGAGATTGCGAACAGCGCGCTTGCGTTGGCCGCGCGATCAAACCGCGTATTGCGGAACAGGGCTGTTGCCATGCCAAATACAAGTGCTAGAGGAACCGAGATCAATGCCGCAAATATGGCCAAGAAAATCGTCGCGCCAAAACGCGTTCCGATCAATTCTCCCACATCACGACCACTTGCCAATGACTCCCCAAGATCTCCTTGGAGCACGCCCCAGACCCACTCGAAATACCGGGTGGTGGCCACGCGATCGAGACCAAGGTCTCGACGCATAGCTTCCAGTGTTTCTGGTGTTGCGTTCTGGCCGAGTATGGCTTCGGCGAGGTCGCCAGGCAGTAGCTCGACCGCAAAGAAGATGATCATTGAAACGGCGATCAGGGATACAATGCCCAGACCGATCCGTTTCAATATCAAAGACAAAATGGTCCCCATAGCGTTTGCCTTTCGTCAGCTGCGTACGATCAGAGCATCAACTGCCACCGCGTCGCTGCCATTTACGACAACAGGATTGATGTCGACTTCTGCGACATAGGGCGCAATAGCCTGCGCAATCAGACCGAACCGGTGCAGCGTCTGGGCGAGTTTTTCAGCGTCTGGTTTAAATCCGCGCGCGCCTTTCAAAAGGCGAGACACTGCCTTGTCCTCCACCGCAGTCTCGGCATCAGAATAACTGAGCTCTGCAGGCAGAATGACTCGTTCTCGGAACAATTCCACATTACGTCCCCCTCCACTTAATGTCACGAAAGCTCCAAAGTCAGGATTAACCAACACCCCCAGGGAGAGCTCCGTACCTTCAGTAACATATGTCTGAATAACGCGCTTGTCGCCCAAGCCATTGGTTTGCATCTTTTCGTGAGCTGCAATCAAGGCACCTTCGTCTGCCAGACCAAGCGCGACGCCCTGTACTTCGGTCTTATGATGCAGCCCATCGACGTCGGCTTTCAGAACAATCGGATAACCAATGCGTTTGGCCGCTTCCTTTAACGCATTAATACCTTCGACAGCTTCAGATTGCACTGTGGGTAGTCCCAACTCCGACAAGAGCGCCAGACTGTCTGCTTCGCTCATTGCACCTTTCGATTTCAAGGTGGAAATTTGGGCCTCTGTCAGAGAAACCGGCTTGCCTTTCTCTGTCGCTCGCGCCAGCGCCGCGTCACGCAGCTCTTGGCTGCGCAGGAACCACTTTGCGACCCTCAGTGCGTTGTCCTGCCCATCAATCGCCGGAATTCCGAGGTCTGCCAACCGCTGGCCCAAACCTTCGTTTGGCAGTGGCGTTATGGATGTGAAATAGAAGAAGGGTTTTGTTGAAACCTCCCATGCGTTAAGCATCGCCTCTACTGCGCCAACACGCGGATTGAACCTGTCGTTGAAATGAAATTCGATCCCCATCATGCCGACATTCGGATCTTTCTCGATTTCCTTGTAGCCGATCTCAAATACGTTCGCGTAATTCTCATCCACCGGTCCGGCACCATCAAATGGATTGACAGGTACCAACATGGGCGGCACCTGCGCCCTCAAGCTTTGTGAGGTTTCGTCGGTCAGGGTGGCCAGCTTGACGTCCAGCGCCTCTGCGCGGTCCACCATCAGACCACGGCACCCTCCGGAATCCAGCACATAAGCCGCGCCGTCCGCTGGTGCTCGGCGGCCCTGAGCCAGCAACAATGCCGTATTGTACATGTCATCCAGGGTTTCGACGACCACCGCGCCGCGGGATTCAAAGAAGGCGCGTGCCAAATCGCCATCAGCCACAGTGGCGCCCGTGTGCGAGACGGACAGAGCCGCCCCGCGACGGGTCCGTCCAACCATGGTTACAACAACAGGCTTGCCTGCCGTCAAAGCCTTTTTTAAAGCACGGTCCATTCCGTCTGGGTTGCGAATGCCTTCGACAAACATCGTGACGACTTTTGTGGTCGGGCGGTCGATCATGTAGTCGAGAAACTCGTCCTGCGTGATGCCGACTTCCTGACCCACATGCAGTGCTACGTCAAAGCGATAGCGTGGGTCCGACCGGGTCCAGACCAGCATCATGCCGGAATGCGCGATTAGGGAAATGCCGCCTGCCGGTGTCGTGGGCGGAATGAAGAAACTGGAAAAGCTACCTGTGCTGAAGTCAAAGATACCAGCGCAGTTGCCGCCGCACACAGGAATGCCTGTTTCCGCCGCGCGCTTACGCAGGCGATCAACGATGGTGCTCTCTGCCGTCTCGCCTTCGATGTGCAAAGGGTCAAATAGCAAAACAGAACGAGCACCGGCTGCGACAGCGTCTTCAAACGCCGCTTCAATCCGAGGCGACGCGAGGTTTAGCAAAGCCATATCGATTGTTTCCGGCAGGCTCGCGAGATCCGGATAGCATTTCAGGCCTTCAATTTCGTCGTATTTAGGGTTTACCGGATACAGTCTGTCACTATATGCAGCCTGCATCATGGCCTTCAACGTCAAATTGCCGATGGTTTCATCGCGGGGGGAGGCGCCAACAAGCGCAACACTCTTTGGTTCGACCAGAGCTTTCAAGCGGTGCTCAATCACATTAGTTTTGGCGTACATCAGCACTTGGGTATCGGACAACAACATCCAGAACTCCGAAAGTTTTTTAGTAATTGTAGGGGGATGTGCACCGGGGAGTCTAGAGGCGCACATCTATGGAAAGTTGGGTTTACGCGAACCACCATCTTTCTGTGCAGCGACGGGCATCGTTATCCCAATGACCGGCAATTTTGCCATGCCCGATCTTGTCAGACAGCGCGAGATTCCAGTTCGCAAAAGCAGGCACAACCGACCCTCCGTCATCGTGGATCAAAAGCTGCATCTCCGCCATCATTTCCGCGCGTTTCTTGTTGTCCGTCTCTGCGCGAGAAGCGACCAGCAATTCATTAAAACGGTCGTTTTGCCAGTATGTCTCGTTCCATTTGGCATCAGCGGAATAGGTCAGTGTCATCATCAAGTTTTCACTGACACGGCCACCAGCCCAGGACGCAAACCAAGGTTTTTTCATCCAAACATTAGACCAGTAGCCATCATTTGGTTCCCGCACGACTTTTATATTGATGCCTGCGACCTTGGCGTGCTCTGAATAGAGCGTCGCAGCGTCGACAGCTCCAGACCAAGCGCCTTCAGAGGCTGAAAGCTCGACATCCAGAGACGATAATCCGGCCTTTTGAAGGTGGAACTTAGCCTTTTCAGGATCGTAACCACGCTGCGGCAGATCTGCGTTGAAGAACTGGTTTGCCGGGCCGATTGGCTGGTCATTCCCCAAGGAGCCGTTCCCGCGCAGAACCGTGTTAAGAATGGATTCGCGATCAATGGCGTATTTCAGGGCCAGCCGCACATCCGGGTTGTCAAACGGAGGTGTATCGGTCCGCATCGCAAAGATCAGGTGCTTCATGCTTGGGAGCGATTGAACGTTAATCCCGGTTGCACCAGACAGCAACGCGAGCGTTTTGTCCGCTGGTTTGTTCATGGCGTCGATCTGGCCGCTCATCAGAGCGTTCATACGCGCGTTGGCGTCAGGGATGCCGATCAGTTCGATCTCGTCAAAATGGGCGCGGCCTTCTTTCCAGTAGTTCGGGTTGCGTACTCCGACAAAATCCACGCCAGCGTTAAACCTGCTTACGTTGTAACCGCCGGTGCCCGCGCCACCTTTAGCAAGATCCTCAGCAGTCGCGCCATCAGAGACGATCACAAAGTTATCGTCTGTCAGGAAGGATGGGAAATCCACGTTGGCCTGATTTAGTACAATGGCAACACGATCGCCGTCGACCTTCACTTCGTTTGCTGCGGACATCACCGATTTACCGGCGGATGAAGTGTCCTCACCTCTGTGAAGATTTAAGGAATAGACGACATCAGCTGGTGTCAGAGTTTTGCCGTTGTGAAATTCAACGCCCGAACGGATCTTGAAAGACCAAGTCTTTGCATCGGTCGATTCCCAGCTTTCGGCCAGTTCAGGGACAAGTTCGCCGGATGGAGACAACTCGATCAAACAGTTACGAATTGACCCATTGATCAGGTGAGTCATTGAACCAACAATACTACCTGGGGTTAGTACATCGGTGGAATTTGCTTCCGACAGACCCATTCGAAAGCGTCCGCCTGCTTTAGGCGTCTGGGCTCCTACCCCCTTTGGGAGGTACAAGGCGGCTCCGAGCGCCGCGCCTCCAGATAGAACTTGCCTTCG
>MDSZ01170186.1_pt1 | contig 14566 bp, 12 predicted proteins | sample 811201 | NCBI WGS metagenome assembly MDSZ01 (sample SAMN05326647, study PRJNA326480) | marine metagenome | isolation source: seawater | place: Indian Ocean: North | collected 2010
TTATTGCAATTGAATAAAATTCTCCAATAGAATTATCACCTTGAAGAATACAGCTTGGATATTTCCAAGTTATAGCAGATCCTGTTTCTACTTGTGTCCAAGAAATTTTAGAATTATTGCCCTTACATAGGCCTCTTTTCGTTACAAAATTATAAATACCACCTTTTCCGTCTTCATCACCAGGATACCAATTTTGAACAGTTGAATATTTTATTTCAGCATCATCTAAAGCAATAAGCTCAACGTTTGCGGCATGTAATTGATTTTCATCCCTCATCGGAGCTGTGCAGCCTTCTAAATAACTCACATAACTCCCTTTATCTGCAATAATTAAAGTTCTCTCAAATTGTCCCGTATCTGATGCATTAATTCTAAAGTATGTAGAGAGTTCCATCGGACATCTTGTATTTGGAGGAATATAAACGAATGAGCCATCAGTAAATACTGCTGAGTTAAGTGTCGCAAAAAAATGATCACTTAGTGGTATTACTGTTCCTAAATATTTTTTAACTAATTCAGGATATTTTTGAACTGCCTCAGATATAGAACAAAAAATAATACCTTTCTCAGTAAGTTTATCTTTAAAAGTTGTAGCTACTGAAACCGAGTCAAAAACTGCATCAACCGCTATATTGTTTAATCTTTTTTGCTCTTGCAATGGAATTCCTAGTTTTTTGTATGTTTCTAAAAGTTTTGGATCCAGTTCATCAAGACTTGCTGGTTTTTCTTTTAAACTCTTGGGTGCTGAGTAATAATATAAATCCTGATAATCTATTTTTGGGTATTTAGGTTTTTGCCAATCTGGTTCTTTAATAACTTTTAATCTTTCAAAAGCTTTAAGTCTCCAGTCTAATAACCATTTTGGTTCTTTTTTTACTTTTGAGATAAATCTTATCACTTCTTCATTTAAGCCCTTTGGTGCTTTGAAGTTTTCTATATCTGTAGAAAATCCATATTTATAATCTTTTAATTTTTCTAATTCTTTTTCTCTCATTTTAATTTCTAATTAAATCTTCTAATTTTTTATTTTCAAAAAAGGCGTTGATGTGTAGATCTAATTCATCCCATAAATTATGTGTAATACATTTGGTAGATCTACCGTTGCATCCTTTTTTAGATTGTTTATCACATCCAATAGTTTTGACATTTTCATTTAATGCGATAAAAATTTCTGATAGTTTTATATTGCTTGCATTTTTTGAAAGAACATATCCACCATTTGATCCTCTTATGCTTTTAACAATGTTGTTTTTTTTTAACTTTAGGAAAATTTGCTCTAAATATTGTAGTGAAATGCTTTGCCTTATAGAGATGTCCCTTAAGCTAACAGGCTTGTTTGCCTTGAAATTTGCCATATCAGCAAGAGCCATAACTGCATATCTTGATTTAGTGTTTAACCGCATATTTATTAATTTTTTGTACTTATATATATACCCGACTAAATTAGTCAAGTTTGCTTTAAATTTTAGTTCTTGCAATTTGTCGCTCTATTTTGATAGAAAAATGTAATTTTTTTTTTGATATTAGTAATCATTAACAATGGAAAACAAAGTAATAGAAATATTTATACCTGGCCCTGCTGGTCGATTAGAAGCTAAATATTATAAGAGTAATAAAAAAACTTCGCCTATAGCTTTAATTTTACATCCTCATCCACAGTATGGTGGAACAATGAATAATAAAGTGGTTGTAGAAACTTTTAATACTTTCATGGATAACGAATTTTCAGTTTGTAGAGTAAACTTTAGAGGTGTAGGAAAAAGCGATGGCGAATTTGATAATGGCCAAGGAGAATTAGCAGATGCAGCGGCAGCTCTAGATTGGATAGAAAGAGAAAACTTTGATAACTCGCAATGTTGGATTGCTGGTTTTTCATTTGGATCTCTTATCGCTATGCAGCTATTAATGAGGAGACCAGAAATTAATAGATTTATAATTATTTCACCTCAACCAAATGTTTATGATTTCAGCTTTCTAAGTCCTTGCCCTACATCAGGAATTGTCATTCATGGTAAGAAAGATGAACTGGTATCTATGCAATCTTTAAATGAACTTAAAAATAGATTATCGAACCAAAAAGGGATAAATGTATTTTTTGACCAGATTTCTGACGCAAATCATTTCTTTTCTAAATCAGAAGAAATTTTAAAAAAATCATTAAATAAATATATATCCAAAGAGTCGGCCCTCTTCTAATCAAATCTTATTAAATCACCACCAGTAATTGGATTTTTTACTTTAGTAGTTTCTGGAAATGAAATATTTTTTTTGTACAGTGATCTTATACTTAAATAAGCAAAAGCTTGAGACTCTATAAAGTCACCATCTATATTGAATTTATCTATCAAATATATTTTATTTGGAAAAAAATTTTGTAGATTTGTTACTAAAGTTTTATTTTTTCTTCCACCACCACATAATAAAATTATATAATTATCATCAATTGCATTTTTAATATTTTCATAAATTAATTTCGCAGAGAAATAATTTAAATTTGCCATTGCATTTTGAATTGAGAGGCCTTTTACAAAATTTATATCAAAATCTTTTATATCAAACGAATGTTTTTTTTTTGATATATAAAATTCATGTTCAAGAATATTATTTATTAATGGATAATCTATTTTACCTGAGGCAGCTAAACTACCATCTTTATCAAAATCTATATTTTTGATTTTTTTCATATAAAAATCCATCAAGCAGTTACCAGGACCAACATCTCTAGCTGAAAAGTAATCACTTTTCGAAAAGGTACAATTTGCAATTCCTCCTATATTTAAAAATATAACAGGTTCTTTTATGTTTAATTTTTTTTTAAGGTTGTGGTGGTAAATAGGTGTCAAAGGTGCGCCCTCTCCACCATTTTTTAAATCATTTTTTCTAAATTGATTAATTACGCTTGTTTTGGATAATTGAGATAAAAGCTTTGCATTTCCCATTTGAATTGAATAACTTTGTTCAGGCCTATGTAAAATAGTTTGTCCATGAAAACCTATTATATCTGGTTTTATGTTTAGGTTTTTGCAAATTTTCAATACAATTTCTGAATGTTCAATAGTAATTAATCTTTCTAAAATATTAAATTCATCTAAATTTTTATTCAAATCAGTAATTGAGTTAATATTATTAGTGAAGTTTTGAAGCTTATTTTTCAATTCTGAGTCGTATTTAATAAATAAATTACCTAGTAAATCTATATTTTTTTCTCCATCTGACCTCAATAATGAAGCATCAATCCCATCCATTGATGTTCCGCTCATTAACCCTAATGCAGTAATAGTTTTATCCATATTGATTGTTGATTAAATATAAATAAGTATAACTATTTTATCTTTATGAATAAATTTTTACAAGAATTCCATGATAGAGGGTATTTTTATCAGTGCACTGATAATGAAAAATTAAGTAAAATTCTTAATAACCAAAAAATTAGAGCCTATATAGGTTTTGATTGTACAGCTGAAAGCCTTCATGTTGGAAGCTTATTGCAAATTATGTGTTTGAGGCTTCTTCAAAAATATGGCCATCAGCCCATTGTATTACTTGGAGGAGGAACTACAAGAATAGGTGATCCATCTGGAAAAGATAAAACAAGAAAAATATTAGATGAAAAAATAATTGAAAATAATATTAAGAATATTGAAAAAATTTTGAAACAATTTTTAGATACTCATAATAAAGATGTTGCCCCTATATTTGTTAATAATTTTGATTGGCTTAAAAATCTTAATTATATTTCTTTTTTAAGGGATATAGGAAAACATTTCACCATAAATAAAATGTTAAGCTTTGATAGTGTAAAATTAAGATTAGAAAGAGAACAATCATTAAGTTATATGGAATTTAATTATATGATCTTACAAGCTTATGATTTTTTAGAACTAAATAATAAATATAATTGTTTGCTTCAAATCGGTGGCTCAGATCAATGGGGAAATATTGTTAATGGTGTAGAATTAATAAAAAGACATTCCTCGAAAGAAGTATATGGTCTTACTACACCACTTGTTACATTAGCTACAGGAGCAAAGATGGGTAAAACTGAAAGTGGTGCTATATGGTTAGATAAGAATTTATTATCTTCATATGATTACTGGCAGTTCTGGAGGAACGTTGATGATAAAGATTTATATAAATTTTTAAAAATATTTACTGATATTTCAGTTGATGAAATAGAAAATCGTAAAAATGACGATATTAATGAGCTGAAAATTTTACTAGCAAATCATGCTACAGCAATGCTTCATGGGGAAGAAGAGTCAAAAAAAAGTTTTGAACAAGCAAAAAAAATTTTTTCTGATAATTCATCTGATGATGGTTTGCCAGTATTTAGAATTACAAAAAGTTATATCAAAAATAAAAACTTATCTGATTTAATTCAGACTGCTAAATTAGAGAGTTCCAAAAGTGAAATCAGAAGATTAATTATAAATAATGGTATAAAAATTAATAATTTAAAAGTTGAAGAAGATTTACCAATCTCAAAAATTGATTTAAAAAATAAAAATTTTTTTAAACTTTCGATTGGAAAGAAAAAGCATTTCAAAATTGAAATTAATTAGATTTTTTTATATTTTCTAAAGTTCTCGTAATAAAACGTGGTGTTAAAGTTTTTATTGGATTCACTTTTGTGTCTAAATTCTTAGGCGGGCCTTTAATTTTAAAACTTACACCAAAAACTCCTTCACCGATTTTGTCCCCAACTAAAATATCCCCTAACAGAGGAATTTTTGCTATTGTTTTATTTATTGTTGTTGCTGGAACTAATGTTCCTCTCAGACTCACTAATTTATTTTTTTCAACATATCCTTCCATTAAAATTGATATTGCAGGTCCTAATGCATAAATCTCATTAATTGTAATTAAATTTTTTGAATTATTAAATATCATATCAAATTCATTAAATCTGATACCCTCTCCTGTTGCCAGATCAGCAATTCCTCGCAGTGATGCAAGTGATAAAAGTTTTGTTAATATTGGCATATTTTTAAGCTTAAAATCGTAAATTTTTAATTTAGATTTAGATGAGTTTTGATCAGTTTTGGTAGAAATAAAGTCTAACTTTCCTCCTTCAAAACCTTTAACAAATTTAAACTTTTTAACAAATGGTTCTGCTATATCAGAATAAATTGTTGTAATTTTTTCACCCTCAAGCTTCTCTTTGGTATAAACAAATTTATCTTTGGTATTGAATTTGCCAAAAAGATTAGCTTTATCAATCATATTTTTTTTAATTATTATTTTTCCACTAAGTTTTTTTAATGAATGATCATCATCAAGTTTAGCTAAATTAATTTCTAAATAAATGGATGAATTTAGATTTTGAAAAATATCTAGAAAATTTTCTTTATCATTACTTGTTAAAGCTTTTTTGATATTAGAACTAATATCTATATTTTTTGATTTTAATTTAATTTTGTTATTTTTTTTTTTTATAATTATATCATTTATAAAATTATCTTTATTTACATAATTTGCCTCAATAGAGCTAAAATCTTTTATTTTAAGATCTGTTGAAAAAATTATATTTTGCAAATCGAAGATATTATCGCGATTGAACAATTTGAATGAGTCAATTTTATATACATTATTTTTTTTTGTCGCTAATAAGGCTAAAGAAAATTTATCTTTTTCTTTTTTAAGAAAATTAATTTTTTTAACTGATATTTCATTTTCTGATAAATCAATATTTAAATCATATTTCTCTATAGAATTTTTTTTTGTATAAGTAAAATTAATATTATTTGGTTTATTACTTTCACTCAAAATATAATTAGAATTAATCTTTAATTCTATTTTATTTTTTTTATTTATACTAAAAATTAGCTCACCTTTTTTAAAAGTTATCTCATCTTTAAAATTAGTAATATAATTTTTTAAATTAGTATCTTTAAGTAATATACCTAAATTATCTATAACAACTTTACTTTTAAGGCTGTAGTCTTTAATTTTAAGTTTTTTACTTAAGTTTAAATTAAATTTAGACTCTGATGATTGTAAAATTTCATCCTTTGAGTAAGATTTGATGTCATACTCAAAGAATTTAGCTAATAAATTTAGATTAACTTTATTTTTAAAATCACCTTGAATAATGAAATTTTTTTTATTATTTTTTAATGAAATATTACTACTTTCGAAGTTTAGTGTTTTATATTTTAGTTTTGTATCAATGATATCTAAAATTTGATTATTATATTTAAAATTAAAATTTATGTTTTCTATTTTTTCTTTTCCAAGAATGAATAATTCCATATCATTAATTTTTCCTGTAATATCTATTTTTTTTGAATTATCTTCATTAAATAAAATACGAACGTCATAGGTAATGTCACCTTTTGTAACAATGTTATCTAAGTATATCGTGGGGATATTTACTTTGTAAGACCTAATAAATTTTAAAAGATTTTTTATTTTATTTTCTTGTGAATTAATTATTATTTTTTTTATTTTGTTATCTCCTCTAATAAATGATTCTAAATCTATAAGAAGATTAATATTTGAAATTTTTTGGTTATTTTTTTGTATATAAAAAGTTACGTATCCGCTTTTTAAAGAAATACTTTTTTCGATAATATTTATTTTAAAAAATACATCTTTAATATCTATATTAATTCTATTATCTTGTTCTTGAATCTTAGATACAATTAAATCATTAAATTTGTCAGTCTTAATTCCAAAAACACTTAGGTATAAAATAAATAAAATTATTAATATTAAAAATAAAGTAAAAATCTTAAATAAATTTTTAAACATATAGTTTGTACAAGCTACTTTCTAAAAATTTATCTATATCGCCATCTAGTATTTTGTCTGGGTCAGTACTCTCTTCTCCTGTTCTATTATCTTTTACCAATCTATAAGGGTGAAGAACATATGATCTAATTTGATGACCCCATCCTATTTCAGATTTTGATTTTTCAATATTTTGCTCTTCTTTTTCTTTCTTTTTTAATTCATATTCATAAAGTCTCGCTTTCAGCATTGTTATACAAGTTTCTTTGTTTTTATGCTGTGATCTCTCATTTTGACATTGAACAACAATATTTGTCGGTATATGGGTTATCCTTACAGCGCTATCTGTTGTATTAACATGCTGTCCACCAGCTCCACTTGATCGGTAAGTGTCTACTCGTAAATCTTTCTCTAAAATTTCTATTTTAATGTTCTCATCTAAGACTGGGTATACCCATACGCTAGCAAAACTAGTATGTCTTCTTGCGCCTGAGTCAAAGGGAGAAATTCTTACTAGTCTATGTATGCCTGACTCATTTTTTAAATAACCATAAACATATTCTCCTGTAATTTTTATTGTTGAAGATTTTATTCCTGCCTCATCACCTTTATGTTCGCTAATTAGTTTAAACTTAAAATCTTTACTAGAAGTCCATTTAATATACATTCTCCTGAGCATCTCAGCCCAATCCTGACTTTCTGTCCCTCCTGCACCAGCATGTATTTCTAAAAAACAGTCCAATCTATCGTTTTCATTAGATAAGAAACATTTAATCTCATTTTTTTTTACTTCATGTTTTAAATTTTTAATTCTTAAAAATGTTTCATTCATAATTTGATGATTTTTTTCCTCATTAGCTAGATTAAATAATTCAACTAGCTCGTTTAATTCTTCAATTTGAGATTTATAAGTTTCGGTTATATTTTCAAAAGATTTTTTTTCTTTAATTACTTTTTCTGCCTCTTGTTTATTTTTCCAAAAATTTGAATCTTCTATCTTTTTATTTAAAAGTTCAATTTTATTAAAAAGGTCTTTCTTATCAAAGAAACTCCTTTACTCTTAAGTTGATATTTTCAATATCTTTCTTTTCTGATTGAAATTCGTTTTCCATTAGTAAAATTTATATATATTTTCGTTTGATATAAAATCTATATTACCATATTGAATTTTATTATTAATTAAATCTTTTTCTTTAAAAGCCTCAATAATAATTGAATCATCACTATAAGAGGCTCTTTCACCAGTTTTTGAATTTACAACAAGCATTTTGATTCCTTGTGGAACTTTAAATGGTCTAGCGCTATTTTTTTTAATAACATTTCTTGCAAATTCTTTAAATATTGGCATGGCTGTTCGCGACCCTGTTTCATATTTTCCCAATGAAGATGGATCATCATAGCCTACATAAACCCCAATAACATAATTTGAAGAAAATCCAATAAACCAAGTATCAGTATTTTTATTTGTTGTTCCTGTTTTTCCACCTAAGTCTAAATTTAGATCTCTCAAACCTTTTGCTGTTCCTCTTTTAACTGCTCCTTCCAAGATAGAAATCATTTGGTAGGCTGTTTCTTTGGAAATGAGTTGATTAAAATTATTTTTAATCTTTGGTATCTTGTCACTTAAGTATGAAATTCGTTCACATCCATCACATTCTCTGTTTTCAGAGTTAAATATTGTATTTCCCTCACTGTCTTGTATTCTGTCAATAAATTTTGGATTAATTTGTTTTCCACCATTTACAAAACTGCAATATGCATTGGTTAATTTTAATAAAGTTGTTTCACTAGAACCTAAAGATAATGATAAAAGTTCGTCTGGGTCATCATAAATTTTCAATGACTTTGCAAATTTTGCAATATTTGTAATACCAATATTTTGTGCAATTCTAACTGTCATTAAATTTCGAGATTTTTCAACTCCTGTTCTTAGTGTTGATGGCCCATAGAACTTTTTTCCATAATTTTCTGGTTTCCATAATTTTAAATCTTCACCTTGATCAAATACTATTGGAGCATCTAAAACTAATGTTGCAGGTGTATAACCATTCTCTAGTGCTAGTGCATAAACAAAAGGTTTAAACGCCGAACCGGGCTGCCTAAATGCTTGAGTAGCTCTATTGAACTCACTATTTTTAAAACTGAAACCACCACTTAATGCTAATACTCTGCCTGTATATGGATCCATAACTACAATGGCTCCATTAGCTTTTGGCAGTTGTCTTAAAATATATTTATTATCTTTGATACTTTCTGTATAAATTATATCTCCGATATCAAATAAATCTTTAAAATTTTTTTTTGTCCAATTTATAGAAGAAAATTCTATAATACCTTCATCACCATCTATAGTTTCAATTTCTGCTGAAAAGCGATTTAATTTCTTAACAATTGATAATTTCCATCCAATAGAGTCTTCTAATTTATATTCTTTTAAATCTTTTGACCAATCATTAGTATTTTTTTTGTTAAGCAAGGGTCCTCTCCATCCTTTTTTATTATCAAATTCAATTAGCCCTTGTCTCAATGATTTTGTGGCCTGTTCCTGTAATGTTAAATTTAACGGTGTATTGATTGTAAATCCTTGCTTATAAACTTTATCAAATCCATATTTTTCAACAATCAATTTTCTAATATCTTCGACATAATAATTCGAGTTTTCTAAATAAACAGACTTTCTTTTTTTTAGGTTTATTTTTTCTTCTGAAAAAACTCTTAACTCATCACTATTAATATAGTTGTTATCATTTAAATTTTTTAAAACTAAATTTCGTCTATAAGTAGCCAATTCAATATTTTTATAAGGGTTATATCTACTTGGAGCCTTTGGAAGCGCAGCTAGTAAAGCGGCTTCAGAATAATTAAGTTCACTAATTGATTTATCAAAATATTGCAAACTCGCCGAAGCAATACCATAGCTACCCTCTCCTAAGTAAATTTGATTTAAGTAGAGTTCTAAAATTCTCTCTTTGGATAATGCTCTCTCGATCCTGAATGCAAGAATGGCCTCTTTGAGCTTTCTATCTATAGATATTTCATTTGATAATAGAAAGTTTTTTGCAACTTGCTGTGTGATTGTTGACGCTCCCTCAAGTCTTCGTGATGATAAGATGTTAGAAATATTATTTACTACCGCTCTCAATACTCCTTTTGCGTCAACTCCCGGGTGCTTAAAAAAATTTTTATCCTCAGCCGATAAAAAAGAATTTACTACTACGAGAGGTATTGAATTATATGGAACAAATATCCTTTTTTCAGAAGAAAATTCACTTAATAATTGTCCATCACTAGAATAAAGTTTGCTTGAAATTGGTGGTTTATAATTTTTTAAAAATTTGTAATCGGGTAAATCGTTAGAATAATACCATAAAATACTTACAATTATTAAGAGAGACGCAACTAATAGAAAAGCGCTTAAAATAACGAATTTTTTAATATGGTTAATCATTTTTATTTTATTTAATCTACGAATTTGTTAATGTTAAGGCATATTTTAAAATAAAAAACAAAATTTAAATGAATAAAATACACACAAAATTATGCCAAAAAATTTATACATTGATGCATCGCATCCTAATCAAACTAGAGTTGTTCTTAAATCAGAAAATGATATTGAAGATTACGAATACGAGGGAAAACATAATAATTTAATTAAGAATAATATTTACTTAGGAAAAGTAAGTAGAATCGAACCGTCTCTACAAGCTGCATTTATTGATTTTGGAAGAGAGAGACATGGGTTTTTATCTTTCAATGATATACAAAGTGATTATTATCAAATTCCTCAAAGTGACATCGAAATAATAAAAAAAGAAGAAGAAGAAACTAGAATTGAATTACAAAAACAAAGTGAAATAGACGAAAAAGATTTAGAGCAAAAAGATTTAGAAGAAAAAATACTCGAACCTGAAAATAAACTTGATATTACTGAAGAAGAAAATCAGAATAATGGAAAAAATTTAGTAAATGAATCAAACAATATTCCAGTTAGAAAAAAAAGATACAAAATTCAAGAAGTTATAAAACCAAATCAAGTAATACTTGTTCAAGTCCTTAAAGACGAAAGAGGTCTTAAAGGAGCTGCATTAACAACTTTTATCTCGATTGCTGGTAAATATACTGTTCTTATGCCAAACACCCCAAAGGGTGGCGGTATATCAAGAAAAATTTTTAACCCAATAGATAGAAAAAAAATAAGACAAATACTAAATATGATTGAAATACCAAAGGAGATGGGTCTTATTGTTAGAACTGCTGGATCAAATAAAACCAAAAATGATATAGAAAATGATCTAAAAAACTCAATTAGATCTTGGGAGGAAATTAAAAATAAAGCCATGAATTCTTTGGCGCCATCTTTAGTTTTTGAAGAAAGCGATATAATTAAAAGAAGTTTAAGAGATATGGTTGATGATGAAGTACAAAATATTTTTGTAGAAGGAAACGATGGATATCAAAAAGCAAAAATATACATAAAACAATTAATGCCAAAACAAATTAAAAAAGTAAAAAAATATAGAGATAAAATTCCTCTTTTTTTTAAAAATAATATAGAGACAAAGCTTTATGAAATTTACAAAACAGAGGTAAAACTTAAATCTGGGGGATATTTGGTAATAAATCCAACAGAAGCTCTTGTATCTGTAGATGTAAATTCTGGAAAATCTATTAAACAAAAAAATGTTGAGAGTACTGCTTTAGATACAAACCTGGAAGCAGCTGAAGAAATAGCCAGACAAATAAAAATTAGAGATTTATCAGGACTAATTATTATTGATTTTATTGATATGCATAACTTTTCTAATAGAAGACAAGTTGAAAGAAAACTTAAAGAAAAATGTCGAAAAGATAGGGCAAGAATTCAAATTGGTAGAATAACACATTTTGGTTTGCTTGAAATGTCTAGACAAAGACTAAGGGAAAGTAATATTAAATGGTTAATGAGTTTATCAAGTGAGTCTCAAGCATTGAAAGTTTTAAAATTAGCGGAAATTAAATGTTTGGAAAATAAATCAAAAGAAATTTTTATCCATCTGAATAAAAAAATAATAGACTTTCTGTCAAAAAATAGTGAAGAAGATATAATTTTTTTTCAAAATAAAAATAAAGTTAAAATTACTTTTCAAGAAGATTTGAATTTTGGAGTTAACGATTATAAAATAGAATTCAAATCGAAGAATAAAAAAATTGTTGAAACTATCCAATCTGATTTATTGATAAAAAATGAGAGCAATATTATTAAATTTGAAGATAAAAAGAAAAATTACAAAAAACCATATGTTAAAAATAATAAAAGAAAAAAATTTTATAAGAGATACAAAAAAAAATCTAAATAATCCCTCTTTTTGGAGAAGATGCACTTCCAAAAAAATTCTTTTTCATTCTTCCAGATAAATAAGATTTTCTTCCAGCTATAACTGCAAATTTCATTGCTCTAGACATTTCTATTGGATTTTTAGATTTTGCTATAGCTGTATTCACCAAAACACCGTCACATCCAAGCTCCATTGCTTCAGTTGCATCTGATGCTTGTCCAATTCCAGCATCAATTAAAAGAGGAATTTTGATTTTTTGACGTATGATTTTTATATTTACTTTATTTTGAATTCCTAGTCCTGAACCAATTGGAGCAGCAAGCGGCATTATTGCTACAGCTCCAACATTTTCTAATCTCTTTGCCATTAATGGATCGTCATTACAATATACCATTACTTTAAATCCCTCTTTAGTAAGTATCTCAGTAGATTTTAAAGTTTCAATCATATCTGGTAGCAATGTTTTTTTGTCTCCAAGAATCTCCAATTTAACTAATTTCCAGCCACCAATTTCTCTAGCTAATCTCAAAGTTCTTAATGCATCTTTTGAATTAAAACATCCTGCAGTATTTGGTAAGTATGTAATTTTTTTGGGATTTAAATAATCCATTAGCAAAGGTTTATTTTTATCTAATATATTTACTCTTCTAACCGCAACAGTAACTATTTCAGCGCCTGATGCCTTAACTGCATTTGCGCATTCGTTAAAATTTTTATATTTTCCTGTACCTACAATTAATCTAGAATTAAATTTTTGATTTGAAATTTTAAAAAAATCTTTTTTCTCCATTATCCTCCACCAATAAAATGAACAATTTCTATTTTATCATTTGATTTTAAGAAGATTTTTTTAAGTTTTTTCTTTTGTACAATCAAGTTATTTTTTTCAATAGCAATCCTATTTAATGGATATTTAAATTTATTAATTAAGATATATAGATTTATACCTTTATCGACACTAATTTGTTTGCCATTTAATTTAATTTTTATTTTATTTTTTTTAACCATGTATTATAAATAATTTGTGCAAAATAATATCATAATAATTAATGGACCAAATATCAATTTACTTGGTGATAGAGATAAATCAATATACGGAAATGAGACTTATGAAGAGTTATTAGATAGATGTAAAGCGGAGGCATCAATTAAAAAAATTAATATCGATTTTTATCAATCCAATATAGAAGGAGAATTAGTTAATAAAATTCAAGAGTCTAGAAATGTATATGATGGGATGATTATAAATGCAGCAGCATTTACTCACACATCCATCGCGATTAGAGATGCTTTAAGTTTATTTAAAAAGCCAAGCATTGAACTGCATATATCTAATATTTATAAAAGAGAAAAATTCAGACAAAAATCTCTTATTAGTGACGTGGTTACTGGAATAATATGTGGTTTAGGAACCTCTGGCTATATTTTAGCCATAAATTCAATTTATGAAATTATTCAAAATGGAAATAAATAAAAAAATTATTAAAGAACTTAAAGATTGTTTAGATGAATTTAATTTAAATGAAATTGAATATTCATATAAAGATACAAAAATAAAAGTATCAAACAAAACGAACACAGAAGTTTTTTCACCAGCTCCTACAATTTCAAATAAAACAAGTAAAAAAGATACTGTACAAGAAATTTCTGGAAATAAAGTAACTTCGCCAATTATTGGAACTGCTTATCTGGCGCCAGAACCAGGTGGTAAAAAATTTGTAGAAGTTGGAAAAAAAATTAAAAAAGGGGATACAATAATGATTGTTGAAGCAATGAAAACAATGAATCATGTTCCAACTACCTTCGACGGTATTGTTAAAGAAATTTGTGTTTCTGATGGTCAGCCTGTAGAGTTTGGTCAAACTCTTATAATAATCGAGTAAATGTTTAAAAAAATTTTGATAGCTAACCGTGGTGAAATAGCTGTTAGAATAATAAGAGCTTGTAAAGAATGGGGGATTTCAACAGTTGCTATTCATTCAGATGTTGACAGAGATAGTATGCATGTAAAGTTAGCAGACGAAAGTATATGTGTTGGTTCTCATCAACCCGCAAATAGCTATTTAAATATTCCAGCCATTTTATCTGCAATTGAGTTAACTAACGCAGAGGCGGTTCATCCAGGATATGGTTTTTTATCTGAAAATTACAATTTTGCAAAAATTTTAGAGGAAAATAATATAAAATTTATTGGTCCTTCATCAAAACATATTCAAATGATGGGAGATAAAATTCAAGCAAAAAAAATAGCAAAAGAATATGGACTTCCAGTTATCGAAGGATCAAAGGGAGGTGTGAGGGATATAAAAGAGGCTAAAGAAATTTTAAAAACTACGGGGCTTCCAGTTTTAATTAAAGCAGCAGGAGGTGGTGGTGGAAAAGGAATGAAAATAGTAAGGGATGAAAGTAAATTTGAAAACCTTTTTCTAACCGCAAAGTTAGAAGCAAAAAAATATTTTGGTAACGATGAAGTTTATATTGAAAAGTTTTTTGAAAATCCTCGACATATAGAAGTTCAA
>MDSZ01085997.1_pt1 | contig 14565 bp, 13 predicted proteins | sample 811201 | NCBI WGS metagenome assembly MDSZ01 (sample SAMN05326647, study PRJNA326480) | marine metagenome | isolation source: seawater | place: Indian Ocean: North | collected 2010
AAAAGGCAGAAAAAATTTACCTTGAACGTAAAAAACAAAATATTGACGTAATGTTAGAAGAAGTTGATGAGAATATGTCAAATAAATTTAAAAATCATGACTTAATTGGGATTCCTTATCAAATAATAATTGGATCAAAATCTGATTCTAAAAATTTTGAATTTAAGGAATTAAATCTTAAATCTGAAATATTAAGTCTTGATAAAATTAAATCAAAACTAAAAACTTAATACTTTGTTTACAAAAGCAGAAAGACTTATTTCATTAAGAAATTTAAGACCCAAAAAAAAAGAGGGTTTTTTAAAAATAATTTCGATATTTTCCTTTATGGGAATTATGTTAGGTGTCGCAATTTTAATAATTGTAATGTCCGTTATGAATGGTTTTAAAAAAGATCTTACAAATAAAATTCTAGGTCTTAATCCCCATATTATTATTGAACCTAATAGTTTTGAAATCGATGATAATTTTATTTTAAAATTAAAAAGTAATTTTAAAGAGATAAGCTTAAGTAAATCTTACTCTGGTGAAGGCATAGTGATAAGTAATGATAACGCTAAAGGAATAATTCTCAAAGGTGTGGACAAAAAAGAGAAAAATATAATTAAATTTTTTAATGAATTTTCAATTCAAGGAGATCTAAGTAATTTAAATTCTAATCATGTATTTGTTGGATCAGAACTTGCATATAATTTAAGTTTAGAGGAGGGCGATACTTTGAGTTTAATGTCCTCAGCTTTTGTTTCAACCCCATTAGGAAGCCTACCTAAACAGGAAAATTTTAAGGTAGCAGGAGTATTTAGCACAGGTTTTGTAGATTTTGATAAAAATATTGTTTTTTTAAATATAAAGGATGCTCTATCGATATTTGATAAAGATAAAAAAGATCAAAGTATAGAAATCTACTTAGAGGAACCTCTGAAAGCAAATTTCTACAAAAATAAAATTCAAAAATTGAATCAAAATTATTTTATCTATACTTGGTCTGATTTAAATAAATCTTTGTTTAGCGCACTAAAAGTTGAGAGGAACGTGATGTTTATAATTCTTTCATTAATCGTAGTTGTCGCAGCTTTTAACATAATATCTGGATTGACTATTTTAATTAAAAATAAAACTAAAGAAATAGCCATTTTAAAAACATTGGGCTTAAGCAATGGATCAATTAAGAAAACCTTTTTTCTGACTGGTTTAACAATTGGGTTCTTTGCAACAACTACAGGAGTTTTTTTAGGAATAATATTTTCAGTTAATATAGAAAAAATTAGAATTTTTTTATCTAAAGTTTTTAACTTAGAGATTTTTCCCTCTGATATATATTTTTTAGAAAATTTGCCAAGCGAGATTAATTTTAATTCTACTATTATTATTTTTTCTATATCATTACTTATTTCAGCAGTAGCCTCTTACATACCTGCAATGAGAATTTCTAAAATGAGTACATTTAGAGCATTAAGATATGAGTAAAATTTTATTAGAAACAGTAAGTTTGAAAAAAAGTTACATCCACGTTAATGGGCCTTTAACTTTATTTCAAAATTTTAGCTTTAAAATTAAAGAGGGAGAGCTAGTCGCTTTAGTAGGCCCGTCTGGTTCTGGAAAATCATCTTTACTCCATTTATTGGCTTTACTAGATGAACCTTCTAAAGGAAAAATTATAATTAATAGACAGGAAACAAAAGTTTTATCTAATGATCAAAAAGATATAATTAGAAGAAAAAATATATCTATAATATTCCAAGATAATAATTTATTAACAGATTTTACAGCTATCGAGAATGTAATGATGCCTCTTATTATAAGAGGAGAAAACAAAAAAATTGTATTAGAAAAATCAAAGAAAATTTTAAAAGATTTAAAAATTTTAGAAAGATCAAATCATTTTCCAAACGAATTATCCGGAGGAGAACAACAGAGAGTAGCAATTGCAAGGGCTTTAATATCCCAAACAAATTTAATTTTGGCAGATGAACCTACGGGTAATTTAGATTTTAAAACTTCAAAAGAAATTTTTTCTATATTTTTAAAATTGAAAAAACTAAAAAAATCAATAATTTTTGCAACTCATAATAGAGAACTTGCTAACAGGGCTGATTACAAGTTGTTTATTTCAGATGGTGTTATAAAACGAGTGAATGCTCGACAGTCCTAAAAATTTTAATAATATTAAAATTCATACACAATACTCTATTTGTGAAGGAGCTATTAAGATTGATGAGTTAGCAGAATATTGTAAAAAAAATAAAGTTAAAAGTTTGGGTTTAACTGACAGTTATAACTTATGTGGAGCGTTAGAATTTTCTGAAAAATTATCTAAAGTAGGTACCCAGCCTATAATTGGAACTCAATTAAATCTTTTAGAAAACAATATAATAGGAAAGATTACTTTATTTGCTAAAACTGAAGAGGGTTATAAAAACTTAACTAAACTATCTTCATTAAGTTATTTAAAAAAAAAAGAAATTGCGGATCCTTCGTGTGAATTAAAAGATTTAATTGATAATAATAAAGATCTTATTTTACTAACAGGAAATCATAGAGATTTTTTTGGAAAATTATTTCAAGCAAATAAATTAAAAAATTTTGAAAAAATAATATCATTATTAAAAAAATCTTTTCTAAATAGATTATATTTTGAGGTTCAACGTCATAATGAAAATGAAGAAAAAAATTTTGAGAATTATATATTAAATAATTCAAAAGTTTTTAAAATCCCTTTAATAGCCACACAGGAAGTTTTTTATATTTATCAAGAAATGTATGAGGCGCACGATGCACTTAGGTGTATAGGAGAAAAAAGTTATATTGATGACAAAAATAGATTTAAATTAAGCAATCAACACTATTTGAAGCAGGATATGGAATTAAAAAATCTATATTCTGATATTCCAGAAGCGTTGGAAAATAATTATAATTTTCACCTAAGATTTAATTTTAAACCAAAAAAGTCAAAACCAATTTTACCTTCCATAGCAAATTCAAATAAAAATTCACCTCAAGATGAATTGTTGAGACAAGCTAAAAATGGTTTGGACAATAGAATTAAAAATTTTATCTTAAAAAAGAATAAAGAAAAAAGTGAGGATAAGATAAAAGAGGTTTATGAAGATAGATTAAGACACGAAATAAATATTATTAATTCAATGAATTACTCAAGTTATTTTCTAATAGTTTCTGATTATATCAAATGGGCAAAAAAAAACTCAATACCAGTTGGACCAGGTAGAGGATCTGGAGCAGGATCATTGGTAGCATACTGCCTAGACATTACCGATCTCGATCCAATAGAATACGATCTGATTTTTGAAAGATTTCTAAATCCTGATAGAATTTCAATGCCAGATTTTGATATTGATTTTTGTGAGGAAAAGAGAGACCGCATTTTTGAATATCTCAAAACTAAATACAAAGATGGGGTAGCCCACATCATAACTTTTGGGAAACTTAAAGCGAGAATGGCCTTAAGAGATGTAGGAAGAGTTTTGGGTTTATCATACGGTCATGTTGATAGACTTTGTAAAATGGTTCCATTTGATCCATCTAGACCTTTAACTCTTCAAGAATCGATTGATAGAGAACCAAGATTTAAAGAAGAAGTTAAAAATAATCTCAAGGTAAAAAAACTTTTAGAACTATCCTTAAAATTAGAGGGTCTGAATAGAAATATGGCGACACACGCAGCTGGGGTTGTTATTGCAGGTGATAAATTATCTGAACAATTTCCACTTTATGTAGATCATAGTTCCAATCTTATTTTACCTTCAACACAATATGATATGTACTCTTCAGAGAATGCTGGTTTAGTAAAATTTGATTTATTAGGTTTAAAGACTTTAACCGTAATTGATAAAACATTAAAAAGACTTAAAAGCAAAAATATAAATTTAGATATTACTAAAATCAATCAAAATGACAAAAAAGTTTATTCACTTCTTTCTACCGGAGAAACAACAGGACTGTTTCAATTAGAAAGTGCAGGCATGAGGGAAGCCATAAAACAAATGAAGCCAAATAAATTTGATGATATTATTGCCCTAGTTGCACTTTATCGACCTGGACCAATGAGTAATATTCCAATTTACAATGATTGTAAAAATGGAATTAAGGAACCAGATTACATTCATCCCACTTTAAAAAAAATATTAACACCAACTTATGGAATAATAATTTATCAAGAGCAAGTAATGCAAATAGCTCAAACTTTAGCGGGATTCACAGCAGGCGAAGCAGACATTTTAAGAAGAGCAATGGGTAAAAAAAAGAAAGCAGAATTAGATAAACAAAAAGAGAGATTTATTAATGGCGCAATTAAAAACGGAATAGCTAAAGATGTTGCAAATTTCGTATTTACTAAAATTGAACCTTTTGCTCAATACGGATTCAATAAAAGTCATGCAGCAGCGTATGCTTTAATTGCGTACCAAACTGCTTATTTAAAAACATATTTTAAAGATGATTTTATCGCCGCTACCATGACAACTGAACTTACAAATACATCAAAACTTAGAGAATTTGTAGAAGAATTAAAAAGACTTAAAGTTGAAATTATACGCCCATCAATAAATAAATGTTATGCAGAGTTTAAAGCGAAAGATGGTAAGATTTTTTATGGTCTCGGTGCGGTAAAAAACGTTGGTTTTCAAGCAGTATCTAATATTATTAAAGAAAGAGAAACTAAAGGAAAATTTAAATCACTATCAGATTTTATATCAAGAGTTGACATTAAAGATGTTAATAAATTACAGCTAGAAGGATTAACAAAAGCAGGGGCATTTGATGAGTTTACTAATGATAGAAATAAAATATTTCAATCCATTCCAAAAATAATTCAACAAATTAAAAATATTAACACTGATAAAGAAAATAATCAGACAAGCTTATTTGGAAATAACACAGAACAAGAGGATAATTTTGAATTTTTACCTTCTACACCTTGGAGGCAAAAAAAACTTTTGTCTGAAGAATTTAAGTCTTTAGGATTTTATATTTCAAATCATCCGCTAAATGAGTACGAACAAATATTTAAACATTTCAAGATAACCTCTTATAGCGAATTTTACCAATTAGAAACCACTGAAGGCTTAGTAGCGGGAACGATAATGTCAATTCAAGAGAAGAAAAGTTTAAAAGGAACGCCCTATGCTATCATAAAATTTAGTGATCAACAGGGGGAATTTGAATTGTTTCTATTTGCAGATATCTTAGTTTCGAATAGAGATAAATTAAAAGAGTCCGAGTCATTTGTGATGACCTTGCAAAAGGATAAAACATTAGATGAAAATGCAAAGAAAAGAGTAAATATAAGAAAAATTGTAAGCTTAGATGAGATGATTAGTAAGCCTTATTCAGAAGTGACAATAGAGTTGAACGAAAATTTCAAAATAGAGGAAATTAAAAAAATACTTTCAAATATCGGTGATACTAAAATTAATTTAATTTTTAACAGTAAAAATAAAAAAACTTATTATTCGCTACAAAATAATCGAAAATTTGATTTAAACCATATTAAAGCTCTTAAAGCTAAGGAATACGTGGCAAAAATAACTGTTTAGAGTGTTGATTTTTTAGTCTGGTTGTATATATCAGATGTGAATTCGCACACAGTTACAAGGGTGTTGCCCTACCGGTCCAAAATTTGGAATTACTGTGGTGGAATAACCGGAAAATGAAATGAACGTACCAAAAGTAGATATTAAACAACTATTAGAAGCTGGAGTTCATCTCGGTCATAAAACCTTGAGATGGAATCCAAAAATGAAACAATACATTTTTGGTGAAAAAAATTCAATTCATATTATCGATCTTACTCAGACAGTAGACTTTATAAAATCGGCATTAAACCGAGTGCATAAAGTAATTTCAACTGGGGGTAAACTTTTAATTGTATCGACAAAAAAACAAGCCTCAGAACAAGTAAGTGATCTGGCAAAAGAAACTAACCAATATTATGTTAATTACCGGTGGTTAGGGGGAATGTTAACAAATTGGAACACCATCCAAAATTCAATTAAGAGATTAAAAAAGCTTGATGAGCAATTGTCTAAAGAAAATTTAGGTTTTACCAAAAAGGAAATATTAAAATTTGGAAAAGAAAAGGAAAAATTACAAAGATCTCTTGGAGGAATAGCTGAGATGAAGAAAACTCCAGACTTAATTTTTATAATTGATACAAACATAGAGTCCCTAGCTGTTGCTGAAGCAAAAAAACTCGGGATACCAATTATTGCTGTATTAGACACAAATTCTGATCCAACTGGTATTGACTATCCAATTCCAGGGAATGATGACGCTAGAAGATCTATAAATCTTTATTGTGAATTAATTAAAAGTACAATCAAAGACGCTGAAAAACTAATTAAAGGCAGCGAAGAGCCTGAGGGAAAAGTAACAAAAATAAAAAAAAAAGAAGAAAAAAAAAATTAAATTAATTCCTCAAATGTCAAACAAAGATTTACTAGATAGTATAAAAAAACTTCGAGAGATGACTGGTGTCGGGTTTAAGGATTGCAAAACAGCATTAGATGAGACAAAAGGTGATGTAGAGAAATCAGTGGAATATTTACGAAAAAAAGGAATTGCTAAAGCTTCAAAAAAAATGAGCAGGACAGCTTCAGAAGGATTAGCTTTAGTAAAGGAGGTTAATGGAGAAATTGCCGTTATTGAGGTAAACAGTGAAACAGATTTCGTGGCAAAGAATAAGGATTTTTTAAATTTTTGTAAAGAACTTTCAGATTTAAATTTCTTAGCAAAAGGAGATTTAGAAAAACTAAATAATACAAAAATGAAAAGTGGTCATTTAGTAAAAGATGATTTGGTTAATCTTATATCAAAAATTGGTGAAAAAATTACTATTAGAAGAACTGTCTTTTTTGATAATCTTAAAGGTATGAATTTTTTCTACGTTCATTCAGCCGTAGAAAAAAATATTGGTAAAATTATTTCAATAGTAAAACTAGACGGTCTTTCAAAAGGTAAAAATGATGATCTCGGAAATAAACTAGCAATGCACATTGCAGCTTCTAATCCATTAGCAATTGACAAAGATGGAATCGATAAGAAAATTGTGGAAAAAGAAATGGAAATTATCAAAGCAGAAATTATTAATTCAGGAAAACCCACTGAAATGGCTGAAAAAATTTCACATGGAAAAATATCAAAATTTTTGAATGAAAATTCTTTATTAAATCAAATATGGATAATGGATCCTAAAAAAAAAGTTTCAGAAATATTAAAAGAGAGCTCAGATGATAAGAAAATAAATATTTTGAATTTTATAAAATTCAAAGTTGGTGAGGGTGTATAATAATGAGCGCAGTCTTTAATGAAAAAAACTATTTGTCGAAAATGGAAAAAAGCGTTCTTTCTTTTAAAAAAGACATTTCAACTTTAAGGACTGGTAGAGCTAATACAAGTATGCTTGATACAATCAAAGTTGATGTTTATGGTCAACTTATGCCTATTGAGCAGTTAGCCACTGTAAGCGTTCCTGAGGCTAGATTAATTTCAATACAAGTTTGGGATAAAGCTAATATTAATTTGATTGATGCGGCAATACAAAAGTCAGAATTAGGTATAAATCCACAAATAGACGGACAAATCATACGATTGAGAATTCCAGATTTAACAGAGGAAAGAAGAAAAGAACTTATTAAGATTTTAAAAAATATGGGTGAGAAAGGTAAAATTTCAGTAAGGAATATAAGAAGAGAAGCAAATGAGATGCTTAAAAAAAAACTTAAGAATAAGGAAATATCAGAAGATGATAATAAAAATTTTGAAAAAAATATTCAAAAATTGACGGATATAAATATAGAAAATATAGAAAAAATTTTAATAGATAAAGAAAAAGAAATAAGCCAGATATGAATAATCTCAACCATGTTGCTTTTATCATGGACGGAAATGGCAGATGGGGAAAAAAAAAGAGAAAAGGGAGAAATTACGGACATCTTAAAGGTCTTGAAACAGTAAAAAAAATCGTTAAAGGTTCAATTCAATTAAAAATACCTATCGTTACATTTTATGTTTTCTCATCTGAAAATTGGAAAAGGCCAAAAGGTGAAATCATTTATTTATTTAAACTAATTAATAATTATTTTCTGAGGGAGATAGACAATGTTGTTTCTCAAGGAATAAAAATCAATATAATTGGTGAGATTAATAAACTAAAATCAGATATAAAAAAAACACTCTTGAAAAGCATGAAACTTACAAAGGAAAATAAAAGGATTATCGTTAATTTAGCTATTAATTATGGGTCCCGAAAGGAATTATTGAATGCTTGTAAAAAAACAAAAAAAATAAATATGAAAAATTATGAAAATAATCTTTTTACGAAAAATTTACCAAATCCAGAAATACTAATAAGAACAGGAGGACATTCAAGATTAAGTAATTTTATGTTGTGGCAATTGGCTTATGCAGAATTATTCTTTTTGAGAAAATTATGGCCAGATTTTAATCTAAATGATTTAAAAAAAATAATAAAGATATTTAAAAAGACTAAAAGAAATTTCGGTGCTGTTTAATGATATCAAGAAATCTATTTAATAGAACAACAACTTCAATAATTTTATTAATTTTATTATTTCTCATTTTTTTTTATAAACCAATACTTATTTTTTCGTTATTAATTCTTGGAGTATTATCAATCCTAGAGTTTATAAATTTGGCACAAAAAATTATTAAAAATAAATATAAATTATTATTTATAAATTTTTTATTTATTTTTTTTATTTTTTGTTTTTGTTTCTTTTTTTTCTTTTTTTCAAATTTTTTACAATTAAAGATTATACTTTTTATAATATTATTAGGGTGTATAGGCTCAGATCTTGGAGGTTTTATTTTTGGAAAATTAATTGGAGGTCCAAAGCTCACAAAAATAAGTCCAAACAAAACAATTTCTGGTGCTATAGGATCTGTGGTATTAACTAATATTATTTTTGTAAGTTTATTTTCGTACTTGACAAATAATTTGAGTATTAAATATTTTATATTAGCTTTTTTCATCTCTATAACTTGTCAATTAGGAGATTTATTTTTCTCTTATTTAAAGAGAAAGGCTAAAATAAAAGACACCGGTAAATTTTTTCCTGGTCACGGCGGCGTACTTGATAGACTTGATGGAATATTTTTTGGAACAACATTAGGTTTTATGTTTTTTATTTCAATCTATTGATATGAAAAAAAGTATTTCAATTTTAGGCTCTACTGGATCAATAGGTCAAAATGTGCTTAGGATAATTGATATTAAAAGGAATACTTTTAAGATTAATCTTTTATCTGCTAACAAAAACTATCATTTAATAATTAATCAAATTAAAAAATATAAACCTAAAATATTTGTTATTACTGATCCAAAAGTATTTAGTAAAATTAAAAAAAGATTAAAGGGTAAAAAAATTAAAATTTACGATAATTTCAATTTTTTTATTCCTAAGAAAAAAACAGATATTACGGTCTCAGCAATTCCAGGAATTGCTGGTTTAAAACCAACTATCAAAATGATGGACTCAACTAAAAAATTATTAATAGCAAATAAAGAGTCAATAATTTGTGGATGGAATTTAATTAAAAAAAAATCAAAGAAAAATAAAACAGAATTAATTCCCATTGACTCTGAACATTATTCAATTTTAAGTCTAATTAAAAATCACAAACACGATGAAATTAAAAAAATTTTTATCACTGCATCAGGCGGACCCTTTTTAAAACTCAACTTTTCTAAATTTAAAAATATAACTCCAAAAGATGCTTTAAGGCACCCTAAATGGAAAATGGGAAAAAAAGTCTCAATAGACTCTGCAACTCTTATGAATAAAATTTTAGAGTTAGATGAGGCACAAAAATTATTTAATTTTAATAAAGATAAATTAGATATTTTAATTCATCCTGAGAGTTTAGTTCATGCAATTGTACAATTGAAAAATGGAATTACAAAATTTATTTATCATGAAACATCAATGATAGTTCCTCTGGCAAATGCAATATTTGATGGAAATTTTAATATCAATAATTTTTTATATAAAGGAGAGTCAAATAAGCAGGTTATTAAAAGCTTAACTTTTGAAAAAGTTGATGAAAAAATCTTTCCAATAATAAAGTTAAAAAAAAGAATTAATGAATATCCATCAACCTCAATAATTATCAATGCATCAAATGAAATATTAGTTGATCAATTTCTTCAAAAAAAGATACCTTTTTTAAGCATTAATAAAATCATTATGAGCATTCTCGATGATAGAAATTATAAAAAATATGCTATAAGGAAACCTAAAAATATAAACGAAATTTACAATATTGACAGTTGGTCAAGGAAAATAACATTAAAAAAAATTAGTTATGAATAAGTTTTCGATATTAGCATTATTAGTTTTTCTTTTCTGCACTACATTAAAAGCTGAAATGGTAAATGATCTAAAAATAAACGGAAACTCAAGAATTTCTGATGAGACAATTAAAATATACGGTGAGATTGAACTAGGTAAAGATTTATCTGAAAATGATTTAGATAAAATTTTAAAAAATTTATTCAATACTAATTTTTTTGAGGATGTAAAAATAAAGCTTGATAAAAACATTCTTATAATTAATTTAGTAGAATACCCTGTAATAAATCAATTAATTATTGTAGGTGAAAAAAGCAACAAATATAAAAATCAGATAAAAAAGATAATTCAACTTAAAGAAAAAAACTCATTTATAAAATCATATTTATCAAAAGATATTGAGAAAATAAAAACTTTATATTCTTCAATTGGTTACAATTTTAGTAAGGTGGACACAAAAATTAAAACAATTGATAGAAATAATATTGATTTAGTAATCGAAGTAAATCGCGGAGAGCAAACAAAAATTTCTTCAATTAATTTCTTAGGCAACAAAAGCATTAGATCAAGTCGACTAAGAGATGTAATAGCTAGTGAAGAAAATAAATTTTGGAAATTTATAACAAAAAATACCAACCTAAGTGAAAATTTAATAGAGTTAGATAAAAGATTATTAGTGAATTATTATAAATCTTTAGGTTTCTATGACATAGATATCAAATCAAATATAGCTGAATTAAAAGATACAGGCGATGCGGAGTTAACCTACTCTGTAGAAGAGGGAAAAAGATATACGATGAATAAGATTTCTACTAATGTTGATCCTGTTTATGATAAAGATTTATTTTTTCCATTAAATAAAAATTTTAAAAAGTTTATTGGAGAGTATTATTCACCTTTTAAAGTAAAAAAACTTTTAGAAGAAATAGATGAGTTAATTGAATTCAACAATCTTCAATTTACAGAGCATAATGTTCAAGAGACGATAGAAGGAGATTCTATAAATATTGTTTTCAATATATTTGAAGGGGCTAAAACTTTGGTTGAAAGAATAAATATCAAAGGTAATACAATAACTAATGAGGATGTTATTAGAGGAGAGTTGATACTAGATGAAGGAGACCCATTTACAAAACTAAATTTAGATAAATCTATAGCAGAATTAAAAGCTAGGGGAATATTTAAACAGGTTAACTATGAAGTGATTGATGGATCAAAAAATAATTTAAAAATCATAAATATTAATGTCGAAGAAAAACCAACCGGGGAAATCAGTGCAGGCGCTGGAATAGGAACAAATGGAGGAAGTTTTGCTTTCAATGTTCAAGAAAATAATTGGTTAGGTCAAGGTAAAAAAGTAGGTTTTGAAATTGAGGTAGATCAAGAATCTCTTTCAGGGACGTTGAATTATACAGACCCTAATTACAATTTTTTAGGAAATTCATTAAGCTATTACGTCTCTAGCGAAGATAATGATAAACCAGATCAAGGATATGAAAACTCTGTAATTTCGGCTGGTATAAGCACTTCTTTTGAACAATATAAAGATGTAATTGCAAATTTAGGATTAAGCGCAACATATGATGATCTTAAAACTCTGAATACTGCATCAGATTCACTAAAAAAGCAAAGTGGAAGTTTTGATGAAATAGCAGCTAATTATGGATTCACTTTTGACAGAAGAAATAGATCTTTTATGCCTACTAATGGTTCTATTATTGGATTTGGACAGACATTTCCAATTTATGCTGATAAATCTTTTATATCAAATAGATTTAGCTCGAGTTCTTACAGAACACTAACAGAGGATGTCATCGGTGCAACCAAGTTTTATTTGGTAAGTGTTAACGCTTTAGGAGATGATGATGTTAGGTTAAGTAATAGGAAAGGAATTAGCTCAAGAAGATTAAGAGGTTTTGAAAAAAATAAAGTTGGTCCAGTTGACGGTGTTGATCATATAGGAGGTAATTATGCTGCAGCTCTTAACTTTGAAACAAATTTACCCAATCTGCTGCCCGAGGATAGTAACACCGATGTGACTTTATTCCTAGATTTTGGAAATGTTTGGGGTGTGGATTACGATGACTCAATAGATGATAGTAATAAAATACGATCTTCTACTGGTGCAATGGCAAGCTGGATGTCACCAATAGGACCAATGACCTTTACATTTGCTCAAAATTTATCAAAAGCATCTACTGATGAAACTCAAGGATTTAGTTTTAGTTTAGGAACAACTTTTTAATATGAAAAAAATAGTAAAACTTACTACAATAATTTTACTTCTTTTTTTTAGCAACAAAGCAGTTTTTGCTGATACTCCTCACTTTTTAGATTTTAAATTAATTCTTAATGAGAGTGATGCAGGAAAAAAAGCTCAAACTTTTCTTAAAAAAAAACTAGAGGGAGGAATAAAGACTCTGAAATCAAAGGAAATTAAAATTCAAGAGGAAGAAAAAAAAATTATACAACAAAAAAAAGTTATATCTGCGGAAGAATATAAAAAAAAAGTTACAGATTTAAGAAATAAAGTCTCCTCTCTTCAGAAAGAAAGAAATCAATTATTAGAAACAGTATCTAAACAGAGAACTAAAGCTAGAAATGAATTATTAAAAAATTTAAATCCAATTATTAAGCAATATATGGAGCAAAAAAAAATTAGAATGGTTGTTGATAAAAAAAGTCTTTTGTTAGCTGATGAAAATCTGAATATTACAAAAGATATAATGGAACTATTAAATAAAAAACTCAAATCAATAAATTTAAATTAAATCTTAATGAAATCAGTTTTTTTTTTTAAAAAAAAAAAATATCTTTTAAACAATCTTTTTCCAAAAAAAAAATTTAATAAAAATATTAAACTAAACAATGTCAAATCATTAATTCTTGCTAAAAAAAATGATTTAACTTTTTTTGATAATATAAAATATAAAGATCTTGCCTCCAAGACAAAAGCATCGGCATGTATAACGACTCAAAAATTAATAAATCATCTACCAAATAAAATAGAAAAAATCTTAGTAAAAAATGTTTTATTTGAATTAGCACTAGTTTTAAAAAAGATGTATCCTGCATCAGATATCGACTATCCTGACTTAACGCTTAAAAAACCAAATAAAGGCTTAAAAAAGAGTGTAAAATTTGGAAATAATGTTTTAATTGGTAAAAATGTGAAAATAGGTAGAAATACTATAATTGGATCAAATACTATTATTGAACACGATGTTATAATTGGAAAAGATTGCGTGATTGGATCCGGAATAATAATTAAAAATACACTAATTGGTAATAGAGTTGTGCTACAAGATAATTGTAAAATAGGACAAAAAGGTTTTGGTTTTATTCCAAATAATATTAAAAATTTTAAATTTCCACATATCGGAAGAGTAATAATTGAAGATGATGCAGAAATTGCTTCAGGGTGCACTATAGACCGTGGATCAGTTGATGACACTTGTATTGGAAAAAATACATATTTAGATAATCAAGTACATGTTGCTCATAATGTAAAGATCGGTTCAAATTGCATGATTGCAGGGCAAGTCGGTTTTGCAGGAAGCTCAAAAATTGGGAACAATGTTTCTATAGGAGGTCAAGCAGGTGTTTCAGGACACTTGAATATTGGAAATAAGGTCAAAATTGGTGGTGGTAGTGGTGTTGTTTCAAATATTGAGGACAATCAGATAGTCATGGGATATCCTGCCGTGTCTTTAAAAGAATTTTTGAGAAATAAAAAATGAGTGAAAATAATTCAATAGATAAAAAAAGAATAAAGGAATTACTTCCACACAGAGAGCCAATGCTATTAATTGATAAATTAATTAACATAGTTCACCTTAAGTCTGCTACTGCAATTATGAGTGTTAAAAAAGATGGATTTTATGTTCAAGGACATTTTCCAGATCAACCAGTAATGCCTGGAGTTTTAATTGTTGAAGCATTCGGCCAAGCAGCTGCAGCTTTGACTGCTCATGGTATAGATCCTAAAGAATATGAAAATAAATTAGTATTTTTGATGAGCGTTGATAAAGCGCGTTTTAGAAATCCAGTAGTCCCTGATTGTGAATTATATTTAGAGATAGAGGCTGTCAGATCACACGGGCGAGTATGGAAATATAAAGGAATTGCAAAAGTAGATGGAAAAAGAATGGCTGACGCTGAATGGTCAGCAACAATAGTTGATAGAAAATAATGATACATAATTCAAGTGTAATTGATAAAAAAGCTAAAATTTCCA
>MDSZ01043915.1_pt1 | contig 14564 bp, 4 predicted proteins | sample 811201 | NCBI WGS metagenome assembly MDSZ01 (sample SAMN05326647, study PRJNA326480) | marine metagenome | isolation source: seawater | place: Indian Ocean: North | collected 2010
CGTTATACACCTGTGCGGCTTTGACCACGGGTATAGTAAAATCCATCCTAGTGTCAGAGGACTCTAACAATGCAGACACTATTACGCTGACCATAACAGATGCCTCCAGTGCAGTATTTAGTATATATAAGACCAAAGCTGTCGGTGCTAATGGCACAGTGGAACTACTTACTGCCCCCCTTGTGGTACAGGCAGGTGAGATATTGAAGGTAACTGCAGCCACAGCCAATAGACTGCACGTTGTAGCAAGTATACTGGAGATAACCTAATGAGTTTTATACCTTCATACCGTACTCCAACAGAAGATTATACCCAAATATCTACAGATACCTCTGGAGGTTTCTACGGCAGTCGTTACCCCGGATTCCCCAGAATTAACAATATGCCTATTATGGGCAGTGACGCTTTATTTCCTTCACTACAAAAAATATTAGAACGCTACGCGGCTATGGACAACTTTGATCCTAACGTACAAGGCAAACAACTTGCAGAAGAACTTAGTAAAGATCCTAATGTTAGGGGTTTCACCGATCCAGATTCAGTAATGATGAACGAAAGAGGCGAGGTCGTAGATAGAGAAGAGGAAGAGGAAGAGGAAGAGGAACAACCTGCGAGTGGTGAACAAATACCTGATAGGGCTGATCCTCTTGGTAGTATGCCTGATGATCCTTTTACTAGCAGGATGAGTGAACCCAGAGATCCAAACATAGACCCTCCTAGATTTGGAGCAGACCCTGAAAGTTTTTCAGACCCCGGAAACCCTCTTAACCGTCCAAGAGCCGGAGATCAAGAACTTAATGAAATGGCAGACCGTGACCAAGTGTATCAAGACTTTTTCGATACCTATAGAGAAGAATCTTATCGAGAAGATGTAGAGACTTTTCAACGGTCTTTGATGCGTACTGATGTAGGTACTGCAAATAACTATTTAAAAAAGTTGTTAGAGCAGTGGGACTCTGGAGAAGGAGAGATACAAAACCCTTTTTACGATGGAGAGGAAAACCTACAGGACATTGAAGGTAACGATCTAACCGCTATACAAGAGAAAATGCTTGCGTGGAAAGCTGCCTTCCCTGCCACATGGAGAATACTTTCTAGTATATTTGGTGAAGACATGGCACGTTCAGTTGACCGTGATGGCTTCGGCAGGGGGCATACGAGCTTATTTGGTAAGATGCCACGCGTAGTTGTAATTGGGGGACAACAAGGAACCGAAGAAACTGGAGAAGAAACTGGAGAAAAAACTCCAGAGCAAGAAGCAGCAGAACAAGAAGCATCTACTGGATACGAAGATCCTAGTATGCAGGAGGAAAACGGGAACGCATTAGAGGATTTGTTTGAGGATGCTCTAGGAATGTTTGCTCCTCCTCAAGGCCCAAACGTACCTCCCACATCTTTGCCCCCAGATCCTCCTTGGCTACAAAAGTTAAAACGAATAATAAGCCTAAGAAACAAATGGCCCCCGCCTTTGCCGGGACTCACTATTATATTTGATGGTAGAGGTACAACTGGACGCGTGTTAATACCTGTGCCGGGACTGCCCACATGGGTTCAAGGTGATGGCATAGAGTTTCCGATAACAAGAGACGGAAAAGTCGTTATTACTGAAGACGTAAAGAAAAAACTGGATGAAATGTTTAAAAAAGCAGGGCAGGTGCCTCAAGACATATCAGACAAACTAAACGACGTAATTACCAAAACTAGAGAAGCAGGAAATGATATAACAGATATATACACTGATGGAGAAGGTAACATTCTTGCTGATGTAGTAGACTCTGCAGGGAAAGTAATAGAGACACTTACTATCCCTGTTACCACTCTCATTGACCCTGAAGGCACAGATCCGGGGTTACTATCGTGGTTATTGGGTAACGGTCTTATTGTCGGTGCATTAGGCGTACTATCAAACTTTTTAAAGGGGAAAGGCCCAAGAATAGGAGAAAAGGGTACAGGCGTAGGAGTTGTAGGCACCGGAGATGGAAGCACTGAAAGCCCAGCAGGGGATGGTATAGGTTTTCAGGGTGCGGGAGATGAAGAAGATACACCCGGAGACGATGACCCTTTTAGTGGAACAGGCACAGAACCCGTATCTGGGGATGACAGCCCTGTTAGTGGAACGGGCACGGAACCCGTATCTGGGGATGACAGCCCTGTTAGTGGCGTGCCGGGAGTCGGTGGAGATGGAACAGAACCCATACCCGGAGATGACCAACCTCTTAGCGGAGGCGAAGGCGAAGGTGAAAGCGAAAGTAGAGGTCTTTTTATGGGGCTTGGTAGTCCTAGTGGAAGCTATGGAGCAAGTCCTGAAGACGAAGATGAAGAGTTTGACCCTTTTTACTTTGGAGCCATAGAAGATATATACAAACCTGTAAATATAATAATGAACCCACAAGCACGGAAACAGTTTAGTAAGGTAGGTATAGAGTCATTAAGTGTTAGAGATTCAATACTGGGAGATGTGCTAGAAAAAACTAAAAGATCGCAAAATAGACTAGATAAAATAAAAAAAGAAGCGGAGAATATAGGAAGGGCAAAAATGACTGCGAACACAGGAGGTTTTGTGCAATCTAGGTTCCCTGACAAGTTTAACCGTATCATGGGGTACAGGTAGGCATGGACTTTTTAAAAAATTTAGATGATGACGCTAAATTAGGTTTAGGTCTACTAGGTGCAGGGCTAGGGTTTTTTGGGGGTAGAAATTCATCTAATCCAGCAGCAGCATCTGACCAAACTACTTTAGGCTTTCAAGGTGAGATACCTGATTACAATCTCATACGCGAACGAGTTTTAGATACTTCTGATCCTTTAATGAGGCCGGGAGCCAGAGGTAAACGATATTTCTCTGATGCTCGTTATGTACCTGCAGGGGATGCAGGAATACCTTCCTTACGTCAAGATATGTTTGAACGAGCTAATGTTGGCCCTGATAGCCTACGAGCACAAAATTATGCTAGGCAAGGACTAATAGCTCCTGATTTACCTGAAGACAGCGGCCCATCAGGTATAGATTCTGTGTTAGGTATGCCGTTAGATTATTCTTCCAGAGGTTTGCCCGGATTAGAACAAGGGGCAACCTATACAATGGAGGATGTAACTGACCCTAACAAAATGCAATATTACCGTGATGGCACAGTGTACATACCGGGGTATGGATTTATTAACGCTTATGACCCTGCATCGTTAGCAGCTTATACTACAAGAACATTACAAGCGGGAGCGACTGCACCAAGTGGACAAGGCACAGAAGAGACGGATACTCAGGGAGGTCAAACGGATACAGAAGCAGAGGCGGGAGCACCGCCAGCAGGAGAAGATACGCCAGCAGGAGAAGATACGCCAGCAGAGGAAGAAAGACCACCTGTAAGACCGTACCAAGAAACTTTTGATCCTAGTGACCCCAAAAGTGCTTATTTCAATAATAAAAAATTTGGAGAAGGACGCGTTTCAATTAAAGGTTCAGCTTTTTCTACACCTTACCAGAACCAACAATGGCTAATAGACCCTACTCCTGAAGGCGAAATAAATCCTTTTACTGGTAAGCCTTACCCACCTAATACCGTTTTTGCAAATTCTTACCCCAGAGAACTAAGAGGGGAAGCACGCGAGTACACTATTTTTGATGGCTCAGAGAAAAAAACAATTCTCGTGCCTTGGGGGATGTTAAGTGATAAACGAAGAGAAGCTATAACAGCTATTATAGAGCAAAATATATCTGCGGAAGAAAGAGAAAGGCAATTAGGAAGTTATTTTGCTGCAGAAATAGGTAGTATGCCCACTGCTAATAAACCTGTAACTAACAGTAAAGGCGGTTTGTTATCGCTCATGGGAGGTGGATATTTAAGTGGTGCTACTGACGGCATGGCTGATAAAATAGATGCTTCAATAGAAGGAGAGCAACCAGCCGCGCTTAGTGATGGCGAATTTGTAGTTGCTGCAGACGTTGTAAGTCATTTAGGTAATGGCAACTCTGATGCAGGTGCAAAAGTTTTATACGATATGATGAGTAACGTAAGAAAAGAAAGAACTGGAACTACCCGACAAGGTAAACAAATAAACCCTAATAAATATATTCCACAAACAGGTATTGCGTAATGAGTAACGGTGTAAATTATCAAGCTCCTAGTCCAACAGATATGGGGTTTGAGTCTAATTTATCTGGTTATGTTGGCCCTTATGTTACAGAAATGCTTGGGCGAGGTAGAGCCGCAGCTTCTCAACCCTACACTGCATACACTGGCCCTCTCACGGCTGGCGCTAGTGATCTTCAACAACAAGCTTTTACAGGTATAGCAGGGTTAAGTGCTCCACAAGATATGGGTACATATACGCCTCAGTCTATAACCGACGAAGGGTTTGACATTAGTGAGTATATGAACCCTTATCTAACTAGTGCGTTACAACCACAAATAGATAACCTAAGAAGAGAGGCTGAAATAAGTCGCTTGGCTAATGCTCAAAGACTAACAGGCGCAGGAGCTTTTGGTGGTTCTCGACAAGCTATCATGGACGCAGAACTTGATCGTAACTTACTACGTGGTATCTCAGATACACAAGCAAAGGGGTACGCTGATGCTTACGAAAAAGCAGTGGCTCAGTTTAACAGAGAACAAGATGCTCGAAGGCTCGCTCAAGACTTTACAAATAAATACGGATTTGATGTGTTGGGTACACAGTCGGGTGCAGGGGCAACACAACGAGGAATATTAAGTGAAGGTATAAAAGCTGATTATGGGCAGTTTATTGAAGAACGTGACTATCCATTAAAAACCGCACAATACATGCAGTCATTACTGCAAGAACTACCATTAGAAGCAAGACAACAAATTTATGCACCGCCCAGTAGTACCGCAACAGGTATAGCCACCGCTGGTGGTGTGTTAGGACTGCTTAAAGACCTTGGCGTACTTTGAGATTAGGATAAATTATTATGGCAATGACAAACCCTTTTGATCCTTTATCCCAACAACTAGACGACATGAATAGTGCCTTCATGCGTGATCCTAGTAAGGCTCAGAAGGCAGTCTCTACTTTAGCACCCAACACCCTTGAGGCGCTTGCAGCACAAAGAGTTTTAACTGCTCATGCTAAACAAAAAAGAAAGCTGCAAGAAGAACTGTTTATGAATAAAGCAGGGAACCCCAACACTACGGTTAATGATGACTTAAAAACTGGTAATGTTAAATTAGCAAACGATTTAACTGCTTTAGAATACGACAAAGCAGAAGCTGCAGGTGCTTTGGGTAGAGCAAAAGAACTAGAAAAGCAAAATGCTTTAAACCGTCTTCTTGCTACAGCTAAAAACCGTAACAGTATGAGCGGTATAGGAACCGTACTAAACAATCCTACTGCCGTAAATTCTAGGGGAGTCAATACACTACCAACAGCTAATATGAAAGGGATGCAACCGGGAGGTATAACACCTAATCGTGCTCCTATGGGTATGCCTACATTTAGAGGCGCAGGAGGCGGTATAGTAGCTTTTAACAAGGGTAACTTGGTAGAGGACGAAGAAAAAGATAAAAACCAAACACCTCCGATACCAAGTCAAAATCAAACGCCAGCACCAGAAGAAGAAGAAAATGAGGCAATACAAGCAATATTTGGGGGCGTAGATCCAAACCAACCTTATGATCAATATCTTAAACAGATAGCGACAAACAGACTGAAGTTCCAATTAAAACAAGAGGCCGAAGATAGGAAAAAACTTGAAGAAGCTTATGAACCAGAAACAGGTTTTACTAGCGATGCTTTTATAAACAGATTAATAGCTATGGGTGGTCAACCTTCAGTAGCACAAGGTTTAATAGAAGGACAAAAACAAGCTGCTGCAATGAAAAGAGAAGACCGCGACAAATTGACTGCCGCTTTATCTAAAGTACGTGGTCAAGATGCGTCAATAGCAAACGCTTTAGCAAATTCTTTACTAGGCGCGGGACAATTAAGTCTTGAAACAGAGAAATTTGCAGACTCTAAAGACCGATTTGAAAAAGAATTTGGGCTTAAAGAATCTGTAATAACTTCTGAAAATGCAAAAAGGGCTGCAGATATAGAGCTTGCGTACAAAAACTTTGGTTTAGCAGAAAAAGACGCAGACCTTAAAGAGAGAGTAGCTAATATAGACGCAAAATATAAAGACGTAATGGGTAGGGCTGCGTTATTACGCAATGTTTCTCTTGCTAACGATGCTACTACAAGACTTGCAGGGCACAGACAAGATTTATTTGAATCGGCTAGACTACTTTATGAAGGTATGCCTGTAGGCACTCCAAAGGAAGAAGCGGACAGAAGGCAAAAAGTTATAGATGTATTAAACAACTTTGAAACCCAAGTTAATAATATTAGTAATACGTTTGGTATGGAAGCTAGAAAAGCGCTTAAAGAGTATGACAATGATGAAACATCACTCGCTTCAGGCGGCCAAGTGCATGGCATAGCCTCTTTATAAGGTATATTTGTGTCTACTTCAGAAGACTATAATCTAACAGCAGGAGAGTTGGCGCTTTTAGATTTAGCTTTTCCTTTAGACGAAGAAGACGAAGAAAAGGACGAACTAGATAGAGATGCGCCTAGCGGTATTGGTGCCGCGTTTTCTCAAGGTATTGACAGGGCAGGGCTATACACTGCTCAAGGCATAGAATCTTTAGCTTATGCTGCAGAGGAAAGCGGTTTTGAAGGATTAGCCGATGTATTGGACGACTATGCTAAGGAAGCTATAGCAGAAAATACTCGCCAAATAGAAGAAATGCAAAAATACCGAACTTCGAGAGAAGACATTGGTATTGGCAGTCTTGACGAAATAACTTCAGGTATAGCCTATTATTCACAAGCTTTAGTAGAACAAATACCTTTAATTGGTACAGGTATAGTAGGAACCCTAGCCACGGCTAAAGCGGCTCCCCTCATAGGTTTAGGGACTGTAGGAACCACCATAGCTGCAGGTACAGCGGGTGCTGCCACTCAAATCCCTTATTTCTTTGGGTCAAATATAACAAGACAAAAAGAAACAGGTAAAGAAACCCCTGACGAAATAGATTATGACGCTGCTTTTAGAGCTAGTATAGGACAAGCTGGCTTGTCACAACTTACTAACATGGTAGGACTAAAACTTCTTAATAAGTTCGGTAAGCCCGTATCTGATAATTTCTTTCAAACTGTAGGGAGGCAGGGAGAGGGTTTATTCTCTAAATCAGGACGGTTTGGTAAAAGAGTAGCCAAAGGAGCAGCATTTACAGGGGGTGTAGAAGGAGTTACTGAAGTAGGTCAACAAGCACTTGAAAGGTGGCAAGCAGGATTAGATTTAGGCAGTGAAGAAGCGGTAGAAGAATACAGTCAAGCATTTGTTGACGGGCTTATTTTAGGGGGTGTTTTAGGGGGCACTGCAGGAGCGTTAGGTGTGGATGCAAGCTCCATGATAGAGAAACAAGAAGTCAATAAAAAGTTAGCAGAAAAAGCTGAAGGTATTGACACAAAAATAGAAGAAGAAATTAAAAAAGAAGGTGAAAACCAACCTGATTGGAAGTCTCAACAAATAAAAAGAGAAATACTGGCTGAAGAATATTATAAAGATGCTGAAGACCACTACAATAAAGAAGTAGCTGCAGGTAGAGATCCTGAAGAAGTTAAAGCAGAAATTGCAGAAGAACTAGATAGAGTATTACTCATACAACAAGATAGAGGAGTAGCTCCCACTAGAGTAGGGCCAATAGATGAAGAAGGTTCTATAGAACAAAAAGCCAAAGTTTCTATAGGTACATTTATAGAGGGGTTAGGTACGGATAAAGTTGACACTAGCCGTCCAAACTTAGAACCTGAAATAGTACCTAAAGAGGTAAAACCGCGAGCTAGGCCAACAGAAGTAGACGCTGAAGCAGAGGCACTGGCAGAAGAAGGGGCAAAAGCAGAGGCCGAGGAAGAAGCAGGGGCAGAAGCAGGGGCAGAAGCACTAATAGATGATTACAAAGACGATATTGCAGCAGGAAGAATAACAAAAGAAGATGCACGAAAAGAACTTTTAGATGCAGGTTTAGATCCTAATAAGCTCGATGCTACTGAGCTTGAGACTATAAAAGGGTATGAACAGAGAGTTCAAGACGGAGAAATAAGCCGTGAAGATGCTGAAAAAGAGCTACAAGCATCAGGCATAGACCCTAATAAACTTTTTGAGCCTAGATTACCAAGAACGCCAGAAGAAACACAAATTACTGATGAGTATATTGACGAACTAGTAAAAGCTTTTGAACAGCGTCAACGACAAGACATAGAACAAGGTAGAGAACCAGATGATTTAACCTCCGATGAGTTAAGAGCTTCGTTAAAAGAAAGGCAAGCAGAGCAACAACGTCGGCAACAAGAACAACAACCTGACGGTGACTTACCAGATTTAAAATCTACACGCTCACAAATTTTAAACAATATACCCGAAGGTACTTTAGACCCCAAAGTAGAAAAAGCAGTTAAAGCTAAAACAAAGCAGCTTGCTAACGAAAGAAAGACAATACTTACAAAAGTATATAATGTTGAAAACGAATCTGAAATTAGGCCCGAACCTAAACCAATTAACGACTTTTTAAATGTTATTGCAGACGATAAAAGTACGTCTAAAGACAATAGAGAGTTAGCAAGTAAACTATCAAACAGACTTACCGAGCTAAGAACAGAAGGCGCTCCTAGAGTTTCAACTCTTGTTGTCGACACTGATTCAGATGCTGTTGGAGGGACGTTTCTACCTGAAAGAGGACTAATACTTTTAAATAGAAGCGAGCAAAGTGAAGGGCTTACTAACGAAGTCGTACTACATGAATCAGTTCATGCGGCAACTACAGCGGCTGTAACTTTAGGCAGACAAGGTAAATATAGAGATACTGAAATAGGTAGAACTGTTAGTGAGTTGCAAAGCGTACAGGGGTTAATAACAGAGCATATAAAAAATAAACTTAAATCTTTTGATAAATATATAAAAATAGATAGAGAAACTAGCCAACCCTACTACGACCGAAAGATGCTAGAAGCAGATAATGTGCTTACCTCTAAGGAATACAAGGCTTTAGACAAAACAGAACAAGATATTTTAGGTAACTCTAATATATTTCGTAACGAAGATGAAACATTAGCTTGGTCTCTATCTAGCCCAGAAGCAAAAAAATATTTAGAAGGTATAAAAATACCAAAAGGCTCTCCTCTAAGTAATAAAGGTAAAAACAAAACTCTTTGGCAAGCTTTCGTTGATTGGGTTAAGAGGCTACTTAAAGTTACTCCTAAAGAAGAGACCGCATTAGAAAAAGTGCTTGATATATCAGACCGAATATTGTCAGCAGACCCCAAAGTAATGGCTGAAATGGGCCGTAAGTTAAAAGAAGTGGCTGAACGGCAAGCAGCGGCAGGTAAACCAATAGAACTTAAATCTTTAAAAAGTTTATTTGGGTTTTTAAGTACAAAAACAGAAACGAAACCAAAACCAAAAACAAAAACAAAAACACAAGCAAAAGCAAAAACAGAAACAAAAGAAAAACGAAAGTATACTAAGCGAACTAAAGTTGATTTAAAAATACCTGCCGAAGATGCTCTATCTAAAAGGGCTGCTAGGAAAAAATTTACAGCCGCTTCTGAAAGAGCACAAGCTGAAAAAATAGTTAGTACCGTTGACTTAAATGTTAAAGGTGTTGACGTATATTTTAAAGAGCAAATAAAAGGGGACAAAAGGAAAAATAGACCCCCAAGAAAACCTGAAGATGTACAACCAGAAATAGATAGGCTATACGAAGAAATAGCTAATCCAACTGGCAAACGATTTCGTCCCGATGAAACTGAAACTCCTCGTTTTTTAACACCTTTAGACATAACTAAAGTTACTAAACTATTAAATTATAATGAACGAGCCTTGCTTGAGGGCGATACAAACGAGAGAAAATCTCCTAACAGTGCTGCTTGGAATTACTTTTCGGGATACGAGAAGCCTGAATCTGCGTTACGCGCCCTAGCTTATGATTTAGGAGTAGGGTTAGTAGCAGGGCAAAAAGAATATAATAGAACAAAAGATAAAGACAAAATAGAAATAACCATAATGGAGGATGTGAAAACGGGGAAACCGCGTCCTGCCTTTAGAATTGGCGACAAGAAAGCTCTTTTAGATCAAGAAGGGGTAGCTGCTTCTCAAGAACTGGGGCCAGATTTTATATCTCCTTGGGAGCAAGCATTTTTTGAAGATACTGGAGGTAGCAACGCATTACTATTTCTTGATTGGGTAGAAGAAAATCTATCAAAGAAAGCCGTAGTAAACTTAAAAAACATGACCATAGCTTTTAGAAAAAGGCATGAGATGTCCATTAAAGACTCTGTTTTTGATGTAGACGATTTTAAAGCGCAATACGACCCTAACTTTCTTTTTGTAACAACCGATGAGACAGCAGTAGACCCTACGGTTACTGTATTAGAACCCGGCACTCCAGAGTTTCAAAATGTTGTAGACAGTGTTGATTGGGACAAAATAGAAAGAAAAGCAAAGGACGTTGATATAACACGAAGACAAAAAGTGTTTCAAGCTAAAGCGTCTGTCAAAGCTGTTAGAAAAGGAGTGCGAAGAAACAGAGACTTAGATTTGCTTAATATAGAACGCCTAGAAAAAGAACAAATACAAGCTGATTTAGATGCTGGAAAAATTACAAAAGAAGAAGCTATCAAAAAGCGAGCAAGGGCAGAGATTGAGGCAGAGGGGTTAAAGGTAGATTTTAGAATAGCTAGAATAGACGAGCAAATAAAAGCTATTGTGGCTAGTGAAACGTCAGAAAAAGATATAGTAGATTTTGTTAACGAACAAGAAGCTCTAGGACAATTTCCAGAAGCAGATCAATTTTTACCACTGACCATAGAAGCTGCTACTGAGTTAAATAGAACGGCAGATGTGCGTTTAATTGATGCTATAAACTCCCGTAAAGGAGACGACACATCAAAATTAAAGGTAGCTTTAGAGTACATATTTAACACCACAACAAATAAAGCCATAGGTAGGATAGTTAAAGCTTTTTATGCCGAACTAAATAACCCTATCGGTAGAGAGATTAAATTAAAACTAACGTCTGAAGATGTGCTCGATGCAAGCGGGCTTGTAGTAGCAAGTCGTTACGACCCTGATACTGGACAAATAACGATGAACGTGAACTACGTTAATACTCGTGCATTGTTACATGAATTAGCACACGCATTAACGCACGGTGCAGTTAAAGAAGGCAAACTACCTGCTATAAAAGACCTTAAAAAACTATACGAACAAACTAAAGAAGTTCTTGGGGATGTATACGGCACGGTTTCGCTTGAAGAATTTATCGCAGAAGCGTTTTCTAATGCTGATTTTAGAAATACACTGGCAGGGATAAACTACAAAGGAGATAAACTAAACATACTTCAACGCTTCACTAATGGCGTAGTAAGAATAATAAACGCAATAACTAAGTTTTTCTTTGTAGAAGGGACTAAATTTAAAACAACGGCTTTAGCTGAAGTAGATAGTCTGTTAGCTGAAATCGTACCGCCTTCACCTGATTTAGATATAAACAGCATAAATACGGCTGAATCCGTAACTAAACTTCAACAAGAGATAGGAGCAAAAGCAAAGGAAAAAGAAAAGCTAGTCAATAGCCCCTCTTTTAGAAGGTACATGTTACGTAAGTTCTTAACTGCAAGTGCTCAAGTACAACGATATTCGACCTACCTCATGAGCAACCAAAGTTTTACAGACCTAGCAGAAAGTTTAGGGTTAAAAAACACTGAAAAAATAGACGCGTTGTTGCAAAAATTTAAAGGTATTACTAACAGAGTAGATAAAGAATTAGAAGTAATTTTAAATACTTATGATAAGTGGTCAAAAAAAGCAGGAGTTGAAGGTGTAGAGCTTTTTAACGATGTTATATACAGCAGATTGTTTGGGGCTACCATTCACCAAGTTTCTCCGCAACTTACCAGAGCAGAGGCCATACAAGAATATGGAGCAACTTCGGAAAAATTTAAAGTTTGGGAAGCACAACGCCCTGCGTGGAATAAACTGCGTACCATTGTAGTAGACGGTAAAAATGGGCATGACTTGTATAAACAGTTTAATCGCTATTACGCTAATAAGTTTATTGACCTTAGACAGCTACTTACAGGCAAAATTGAAGCCTTAGTTACTTTGCAAAATATAGGTAAAACTGAAAAACAAATACAAGCTAAGTTAAATAAAATAAAACAAGAAATAGTAGCGCCTTTATTCGCTAAACAGCCTTTAGATGTGTATTTTCCTTTGGTTAGAGGAGGACGTTATTCTGTAGGTTTTCGATTGTTTGAGGATAGCGGGGTAGCACAATTAAACCCGACTGAATCTTTTGTTTTTGAATTACACGAAACTTACGAAAGCGCTGACCTAGCGATTGAAGAAATAAAAATTAACGTAGAAAAAGCTAGGGCTAAAGCTGAAAGAGGAGAAATTTTAACTACAGACGAAGCTTTTTTTGAAGCCATAGACTTAAATACTTTGAACGAAGTGCCTAAAGATATAAACAAAAAAGAAAAACCAAAAGAGGATGTTGACTTAGATATAAAAGTAGTGCGTACCGTGTTTACGGAGATAGGAAAATTAGACACAACAGATCCAAAACAAGCAGAACAAGTAAAGAATTTAGAAGAGTCTATATCTAGTTTATTTATTGATTTGCTGCCTGAAACGTCTTTCGCTAAACAATTACAGCTAAGAAAGAATGTTCCGGGGTACATAGCAGATTCAAAATTTGCACTGCAAACAAAAGGGCGAGCGATAGGTATACAGGTAGAACGACAAAAAGTATTGCCTGAAGTTAGAGCACTACAAAACAGTTTTACTGATAAAAAAGCAAAATTTGAAGCTAAAGGAGTCAGTAAAACCGCTAGACTACTAACCAATACTGAAAAACAAAAGAAAGGCTTTGAAGCAATAAGAGAAGTAGCTTATCAAAAAGTGCAAGAGTTAATAGACCCTCCAAATACAGAGTTTATGGATGGGTTTGCAAGTAAAGCTAATGCGTTTGCGTTTTTAATGACAATAGGATTTAACGCATCGTCTGCGGCAGTAAACTTATCTCAAATACCTTTAGTCATACAAAATAAACTAGCAGGTATGTATGGGCTTACAAAATCTCTATACGCTATGCGACTAGCATTTAGGTACATGTCTGTGTCTGATTCAGGGTTTAGTTTAGGGTTAGAAAATTACTATAACTATGACCCTAAAACAGATACTTATAAAGTAAAAACAGAGGCGTTTCGTGGGTACAGAGATGATTTAGAAAAACTAAAACCTCTAGTTACACTGTTGCGAAGAAGAGGGCTACTTACTGTTAGTGCCATAGATCAACAATTTGCACAACAAGAACGCACCACTGTACCTCCTAGACAAGCAGGGGCTTTTGATGTTGAAAGTACATTTGCTGACTATAAAAGAAAAGCAAACGGAGACGTACGAACTTCTACTTTGAAAAATATAAGTAATTTTTCTGATAAGTTAGTCAGTCTTTCAGGGGTTATGTTTTCAGGTGCAGAAAAAATATCCAGACAAGCTACATTGATAGCCACGTACCTATTAGAAATAGATAGGATTCAAGCTAAAAAAAGCAGAACAAAAGACGCAAAATTAAATGATGCAGATTACGAAAAGGCAGTAAATGAAGCCGTTTACGTAATGCAAGAAACAAATGGAGCTTCTTTTAGAGAATCTGCACCGCCATTGACAAGAAAAGCATGGGCGGCTATGGCTATGATGTATAAGACATTTGGTCTTCAGATGTACTACTTACAGTTTAAACAAATGCTAACGGTTATAAACTCTACCTTTAGGAATAGAAAGGGAGCTACACAAGCTGACATAGATGAGATGCGTAGGCAAAGAAAAGCCGCTATGTATTTTGCTATAGGCAATACCGCAGTGGGGTTATTTTTATCTGGAGTTGTGGGTAATACCTTCTATGGCGCGGTGCAAATGGTCTATGATTCTATGATGGAAATGGGTTTTCTCGATGACGAGGATGAATCCAGAAACTATAAAGACTTCAATAGGTACGTGAGAGAGCTTTTAGGTAACGATACTTTATACAGAGGATTTATAGCAGAAGCGTTCGGTATTAATGCGGGAGACCGTATGCGTCTAAGTAGCCTTATCATTCAAGAAGATAAGTTTAGAAGAGATATGTCTTTCCCAGAACAAGCCTTCAATATAATAGGTGGCCCTGCGGCTAGTGTAGCACTTAAAATGGGTAGGGCAGCGGCGAGTGCTTATGACCGAGACTATATGAGAGCAGTAGAGCAAGCCATGCCTACTGGGTTTGCTAATATAATAAAAGCTACAGGTAGGTACAGAACAGAAGGCGCAAGAACAAGAGATAACCAAATTATATTAGACGATATAACTAACGGAGAGTTAGCAGCGCAACTGTTTGGTTTTGCTCCTATGAGATTGGTACGTATTCAAGAACTAACAGGGGAAAGAAAATACATAGAAAGAACTATCGTTAAAAAAAGAAACGATTTAACTAGTGCCTATAGCGACGCGTATTTTAATAATGATA
>MDSZ01006486.1_pt1 | contig 14563 bp, 17 predicted proteins | sample 811201 | NCBI WGS metagenome assembly MDSZ01 (sample SAMN05326647, study PRJNA326480) | marine metagenome | isolation source: seawater | place: Indian Ocean: North | collected 2010
AAATACACCAAACAGAAAAAGACCCACACCAGTAAATAATGTAACAACCCCAGTTCTTCTATAATCAATTGGTTCTTTTTTTCTTTCATCAAGCATGCCTATTAAGTCTTCGACTTTTGAAGGATCATCAATGTTTTTCGATATCTCTAATATTGTTTTATTCTTATCCTTGCTTTCAAAATATAACCAAACAAAGACAGATACAGGCACTATTATTCCTGTCATTATTCCTAATACCGGTATTAATATTTCAAGACCCATTTTCTTCTCCTCACTAAAATGTAACGCAAACTTATCATTAATTATATGAGAAGTAAAGGTTACAATTAAAATTATTGTATAATTTTTTATATGGACAAAAAATATATAAATTTCTACAAGAAATTTATTCTGCAAACGAAAACACTCAGTAACGGTGGAGTAGTTGGGGGTTATCAACATTTTTTGATAAACTAATAAAAGTATCATGAGAAGGACTAAGCTCCTCTCCAACCTGCCAACTTCCGGCAAGGTGGAAAAAAGATACGGCGTTCAGCAAAAATGGGAGGAAAGAATGTCTGCAGATCATAAAACCAACAAACCTTTAATATTAGATTCGGCGCTAGGCACCGAGCTAGAGAATCGAGGTGAATACCTTCCAAGCTTTAAAACATCTATATGGTCAGCCTATTCTTTAATACATAATCCAGACGCTATTAAACAAATACATATTGATAATATAGAAGCTGGCGCAGATATCATTACTACATCGAATTATCAAGCCACCCCAGAATTATTAAAACGGGAACCAACTGCACCCCCATATGAAGACTTAGCAAAACGGTCACTAGAATTGTGTAAAGAAGCAGTAATTCAAACAGGAACACAAACCAAGATTGCAGGATGCTTTCCTCCAATTCATGTTACTTTCAGGCCTGATTTAAGTTCAAAAGAAAAAAAACTAAAAAAGTTTTATGGGACATTGGGCAAAATTTATAAAGATGAAGTTGATGTAATTATTTGCGAGACAATGGCGTCAATTTATGAAGGCACATGCGCCGCAACGGTCGCCAAAAATTTTTCTAACAAAGTTTGGTTAAGTTGGACAACAAGAGGAAATAAACTTAATAGACTTCCAAGCACCGAACTATTAGATCTTGCAATCAGCGAAGGCTTGAAACTAGACATTGATTGCCAATTGGTTAATTGTGTCCATGCAGACACTGCAAGCCTGGCAATTGAAAAACTAAAAAAAGAAAAAAGCTTTGGGATATATGCTAATTCCTCAATATACAAAAAAAATAAACTTGAGGGCTTTGTTAGTGATTCTGATGAATGGCATTATCACAATCATCAGCCTATTAGCCCTATTGAGTATAAAGATTTTGTCATTGAGTGGATTAACAATGGAGCATCTGTGATTGGTGGCTGTTGCAGAACAACAGTTGACCATATAAAAGAAATAAAAGATATTGTTGAGAAATTATCTTAGTTTTGTAATGCTAAATAACTCATTTTGAAACTGGATGCGGTTAGAGCCATCAATAGTTTTTTTAACTTTATTTAGCAGTCTTGAATTGTTTTCTAGATCTTGGACATCTTTTTCAGGTATCTGACCTACATATAAAATATTTGCCCATTTACCATCTGCATTGTGACCAAATAACTCTGTCACAGTTTTATCAGGAGCTTTCTTAAATTTAAAATAATAATTCATAGGCTGTGAAAAACCATATATATTATTTTCTCCAACGGGATTGTCTTTTAAATACTCAATAATATCTTTCGCAGTATTTGGAAAAGCCTCTCTATCTTTAAATGCTAACTTTAAAATCTTCTGAATAGTCTCTCCGCCACTTGTGTGAGTTACCAACAGTTTTCCAGATTTATTTAAAAGCCTCATTAGAGGGCCAATTACATTATTGACTTTAACTTTTACAGATGCTGCAGCCCTATAAGCTTGAGATGCGATGATGAGATCATATTTATTATTTTTATAATCATTTTTAAGAAATTTTTTTAACTGCTTCTCATTATCCTTTCTGTAAACCCTGATAATACAAGGGCTTGAATAGGATGTGCGATCTTTTTTATCTATTTCGATACCCCAATTCTTTTTAATAAAATTTCCTAAGAGGGTGCCTGTTATTTGAGCATTAAAATCAAAAGAATTATTGCTTTTGAGGACCAGATTAAACTCCTTGATTTTCTTATTTTTAATTTTGTTTGAACTTTCAACCAGCCCTAATTCTGAAAATTTTACATTCGTCATTGTAATTAGTAAGTTTGGATGCTCAACAAACCTGTCTGGCATCTTATCTAAAGTATTTTTTAAATCCTCATAACTTATTTCTTTTCCAGTGATTAAAAGAGAAGTATAGGGATGATATTTGTGAAAACTTTTAATTATATTTGAGAAAATTGTTCCATCTCCAGTACCAGCATCCAAGATTCTTAGATATGATTTGTTGTCTGATAAACCAGCAATATGTGAATAAATATTTTCAGAAATTGCTTTTTTTTCTTCAGTATTTTGTATAAATGATAAATATTTTAATCGACCATCAAAAAATCTTTTTTTACCCATTTTTTCCACTGAATTGTTTTATAAATAATAATCTAAAATGATACGATAAGTAACAGTTGAAAATGACAAATGAATCTAATAAAGAAATGCAGGATGGGATAGGGTTGCTCGCCTGCCAAGGAGAAGCGGAGAGCGGTGAATAAACATATAGAAGGGGGGTGTTTTTGCGGATCTATTCGTTACAACTTTGAATCTAATGACTACCCTTCTTCAAATTGTCATTGTTCTATGTGCAGGCGCATTTCAGGTGCTCCATTTGTTTCTTGGATGGCAATTCCCGTGTCCTGTTTTGAGTACATCAAAGGAGAACCCAAAAAACTAATCTCTTCTTCTCATGGAACTCGATACTTCTGTCAGGAATGCGGGACTCCTTTGGTTTGCATTCTTAAAGAATATCCTGAAAGTATTTACATCACCATTTGCAGCCTCGACAAGCCTCAAGATTTTAGACCAAAAGGCGATATATATATTGATGACAAGCTGTCTTGGGTAAAAAAAGATAATTGAGAGTCTTTATACGAATGAGTTGGGATCTCTTAAAAATATCTCTTCGATCATGGGTATAAAATGTTCTAAAGATTGTGTTTTATAGTTTGGATCGAATGATTTTTGATCCCACTTTGAACAAAAGTCTATACAGTCTTGATAATATGGATGGTCTTTGTATTGATCTCTTTGATTTCTATCTTCATCATAATGATGCATCCAATAGTAGCCTTGAAACAAACCATGATGAAGAACTATCCAATAGTTCTTTTCACTAATATATGGTCTTAAAAGTGCCGCAGATACTTGAGAGTGATTTGATGGTGATATTACATCACCTATATCATGAAGCAGCGCGCAAACTATTGTTTCTGTATCAGCACCATCCTTTTCTGCCCTTGTTGCCGTTTGAAGAGAGTGTTGCAACCTGCTGATTTGATATGGCGAATCTCCATCCATCATATGAAGCCACTGAATAACTCGCTTTAATAGACTTCTTTCATTTTCTGAGTCATGAATAGCTATAAGATCGTAATCTTCTTTAGTTCCTTGATCCATTGATATAAACTCAACTTTTTTTACCAACTCAATTCCCCCCTAAGTTTTTATAAAGAACTAAATTATTTTCTATATTGTCCATTTCATAATATGCATCTTGAAGATGGCGTCTGCCATTTGGTTTAAATTGTTCCCTGCCGTGGAGAACGCGATGGGCCGAAACCAAAAGTATGTGTCCCCCTTCAAGCCGAAACCTTGATTTATATTGATTGCCATTAATTCTATTACAGAGCTCATGATAAGCCTTATAGAATAAACCCACATCTTTTTCGTCTGGGTCTATCATTTGCATTAATTGATTAGAGTACCGAAGACCAATAACTTTATTTGATGAATTTAATCTGATAATTGGTTCATTTGCATAAGTTTCATTTTCCTCATCAAATTCTCTAAATGGAACTGAAAAAGTACTTAAAATATCAAAAAAATCTGGGCAATCATCTTTTAAATCATTAAGGACGGCATAACCATCAACTATCATTGACTCTCCGCCTTCACATTCGTTTACTAACATATGGAGAGCCTGGACGCTGGGTGGCCAAGAATAACTAGCAAAGTCATTGTGGGGCGGCACTTCTAATGAGGTATGTGCAATATTATATATATGACCATCTACAGAGACATTATGGATGCGTTCAAATAAGACCTCTCTTATAGGGCCGAGCCTTGGAGCAAGGTCTTCTAATGAATTCGGTATGCATGGAGCGTTTTTAATACATATGGCGCCTTTAGCAACAAAGTTAGAAATAGCGTCTATCGCAGTATCATTATTTTGCAGAAAGTCATGCCAATCATAATAATTTGGGATGAAATTATTCGTCCATAGTACTTTTTCAGGCTTTCTAGGCTTCTTTAAAACTTTTATGTCCTGAAAACTTATAGTTGTTTCATGATCATCTGGCCAAAACACATGAATATTATTTTCATTTAGATTTACACTCTTGGGTTTTAAATCTACAGGTATAGAATTAAGCATAAATCTCTTTTCTTGTGTTTCTTGTATTCTGCAATCATTGCAAGGACAGTTATCCCTAATCCATAGATATGGGAGCTCATATTCAACTTTATTATTTATAATCTTTAATGAGGTTTCATTAATTTGAAAATTCACTTTTATCCTCCCACCAAAAACTAAATATTAAAAAAATAATATTCCTATAAGATTGTTTGAGCAATAAAATTTTCTTTATTTTTGAGCTGTTTCTGAACTCAAAAAGCAAATAATCACACAATTATATTGATGTTAGGTATGCTGTTCGTATGAAAAATAATATTATTTCAGCTTTTGGAGCGTTTTTATGCATTTCTGCGCTTGCATATCTTAATTCTTTTGATGAAAGCAATTTATGGTTAATACCACCGTTTGGAGCAAGCATGGTTTTAGTAATGGCGGCTCATGAAAGCCCTTTAGCCCATCCAAAAAATATTTTATTTGGCCATATATTATCTGCATTATCAGGCGTTCTAGTTTACGCAATTTTAGGCCTTTCTTTTTTAAGTGTAGGTTTGGGGGTTGGGTTAGCAATTTTCTTAATGATGGCAACCAAAACCGTTCATCCGCCGGCTGGGGCCAACCCCATTATTGCTATTCTTAGTGCAAAAGGGATAGGTTTTATAATAATGCCAGTTGCTGCAGGGGCATCTTTTATAATTTTATTTGCAATTATTTTTAATAAATTATTGAAGAGAAAATATTTTACTTTCAAGGATTTTGGACGGTGAAGTAATTGCTAAAAACTTTTTATAAACATCGTTGACATCGCTATTCATATAGCATTAATCTATGCTGATTATATAGACCGACTGAAATAAAAGCATAGTCTATATTGATGAAAAAAATTATTAATATGGATTTAAAAGACTTTATTTCAGGGTACTCAATTGAGGTTATTCCTAGGTCTGCTGCAAAGATCGAATCCTTTGCAGAAGTATTACCTAAAGACACTAGAGTTTACATAGCCCATATTCAAAAAGAAGATATTACAGCAATGGTTGCTACAGCTAAAAGACTTAATGATGAAGGCTTTAAAGTAATGCCCCATATCCCAGCAAGAATGATTAAAAACCAATCAATGTTAAATGATTGGATTTCTATGTATCAGAATGAGGCCGGAGTCGATGAGGCGCTTTTGCTGGCAGGAGGTCCAAACAAACCAATTGGAGATTTTCATTCCTCAATTCAACTTATTGAATCAGGCTTATTTGATAAGGCTGGTTTTAAAAGACTACATATAGCAGGACATCCTGAGGGAAGTATAGATATAGATCCTGATGGTGGAAATAAAAATGTTTCCGAGGCCCTTTCATGGAAGCAGGAATTTTTCAAACGAACAGATGCATCAATGGCAATAGCAACTCAGTTTTGCTTTGATGCTGATGTTGTAAAAAGATGGGCAGATGATATCAAGAAAAATGGAATTGATATTCCCATTCATATTGGTATAGCTGGACCAGCAAAACTTCAAACACTGATTAAATTTTCAGTTGAATGTGGAATAGGCGCTTCTATGAAAGTTCTTACTAAAAGAGGAAAAGATATAACAAAATTATTATTGCCATACAAGCCAACACAAATTCTAAGGGATTTAACTAAATACAAAACCAACGAACCGGAATTAAATATTGAACAAGTCCATTTTTTCCCAATCGGAGGCATTAAAAAAACAACTGGCTGGTTAGAAGAAGTTCAAAACGGAATTACTGGATAATAACGAAGTACATAATGATCAAATATGGGTACAAATTTGCATTAGGTCTATATAACCTTTAATATAATGGGTACATTATGGGTACAAAAGATGATAAATATCTTGTTTTAAGAGGAAAAAATAAAGATATTTACTTTATTCAGAAAAGAGTTTCAAAAAAAATATCCTCAATAATAGGCAAAGACTTCATTAAAAAGTCTCTTGAGACAAACGATATCCTTATTGCTAGACAGAAAAGGGACGACATATTAAAAGAACTGGAAGAAATCGAATCAAAGCATGTACATAAAAATGTACCCACAAAGATTCAAGAAGATGAAACCCATGACTCACAACAAGAAAGACAAGAACCTGGTGTACTCATGGATAAAAGTAATTTTAGCAATCAAACCATTGAAAACCAGGATTTTTCAAGCAAAATCATACAAGCAGCTAATAATATTGGTTTAAATAGTCAAAATATTGATAGTCATGGGTACAAAAATCAAGATGTATCTGTTAAAAAAGACTTAAATAATCAAAATGTACCCATAAATAATACATTAGATCTAGAAGTTGAGCTCAATAATCCTAAATTATCTTCCGGAAATGGGCCAGACGATAGTACTGTATCCATAGAAAAAGCTTCAGCCAAAGGTCTTGATAGCAGTGAAGGCTATTTTTCGTTTATTGATTACTCAAAACTACCTAAAAAAGAAGATATTTTGGCTTGGATTGATAAAATTACCCCTTTAGCAATTCTTTTTTTAGCATTTTTTGTATTTTTTTCGGTCTAAATAGGCAGAGACCTGAAATATGCGCAAGATAATAAGTTTATAATTAATATATGTTTATCAAGCAAATACCAATTCGAAATGATTTACGTAATTACATGTATTTATTGGCATGTGAAAAAACTTTAGATGCTATAGCCATAGACCCACTAGATCATGCTAGATGTCTCAAGGAAGCGAATGATTTAGGTTGGGCAATAAAGATTGTAGCTAATACCCATCATCACCATGATCATATCGGTGGGAATGACGAAGTAATAGCTGCCACAGGAGCTGAGCTGGTTTCTCATATTGATGCAATGGAGGCAATACCTGGAGTTGATAGGGGCTTGACTGCTGGAGAGGATTTAGAATGTGGAGAGCTGGTTTTGAGGGTGATGGATACACCAGGGCATACCATGAGCCATATTTGTTTATATTTTTCTGGAAATGGAGATGAAAAGCCCGCATTATTTTGTGGTGACACACTATTTAATGCTGGTGTAGGTAGGTGTGATTTTGGCGGTGAACCTAAAACCCTCCATAAGACTTTTGAAGAGCAGATTTTCCCATTATCTGATGATGTTCGTATTTTTCCTGGGCATGATTACATTGAGAATAATATAGAGTTCACTTTAGATCGAGAGCCTGATAACCAGTCAGCACTTTCATTGCGTGAAAAATTTAAAAATGGACTTGATGCAGAAAGTTTTATAAGTGACATTGGTTTAGAGAGAGAAATCAATGTCTTTTTTAGAATAAATGAGGATCAAGTCAGGGCGGGTATTGCAGTTAGTTTGAACTTAGATGTTAAGACTTTAAACGGTCAAAAGACTTTTATCGGTTTACGCAAATTGCGCGATTCTTGGTAGAAGTAACAGAATGAATTTATTACCAATAATCCTTGCAGTGATAATATATCTTCAATAGAATCAACCTTCGTTCCTTATGAATAAACTATTAAATCCCGACAAGCTATCAATTACATTCTCGTTGGCATGCGCTATTCATTGTCTTTTTATGCCGTCCTTTTTAATCCTTGGCTCAGGGTTTCTTGCTGTTTCAATAGATAATGAGTTCTTGCATAAGATTTTATTAATAGTTGTAGTTCCACTTAGTTTGTTTGCCTTAATTTCTGGATTTAGAAATCATAGAATACTGTCTTTTTTTTCCATTGGCGTGACAGGGCTGCTTGTATTAATCACAACAGTGATTCTTGGTGAAAGCTTCTTGGGAGAATTTAATGAGAAAGCACTAACTCTATTAGGTGCAATGATTGTTGCATATGCGCACTTCAAAAATTATCAAACTTGTAGAAAGCTTGATTGCTCATGCCATGAGCAAGCCTGAATTAGTAAAAGGTAACGCTTGACTGAATTAACTGTAAATGAAGTATATGCAATTGGCGCACCAATTGTATTGGCGATGATTTTTGCCGAAATTCTAATTTCTAACTGGCAAAACCAAAAGTACTACAAAAGAGAAGATACATTTTGTACTGTTGGTTTGTTGGCGGGAAATATCTTAGTAGCTTTTGCTATAAAGGGCCTAGTTTTAGCCTTTCATTTTTATTTATATCAATTCAGGGTTTTTGATTTTGCTGCTAGCACGCCAATCTGGGTAATGTGGATCTTGACATTCATAATGATCGATCTTGTTTTTTATGTTTATCATAGAATGTCACATAGAGTCAGATTTCTCTGGGCCATTCACCTAAGCCATCATTCGAGTGAGGAAATGAATTTCGCAGTATCCTTTAGACAAGCATGGTTTGGACCAATTTCTAAAATACCATTTTTTATGATACTTCCTGTGCTTGGATTTGATCCAACAATTATTGCAGTAGCAGGTGTAATCAGCACTTTATGGGGGATAGTTGGTCATACTCAAATTGTAGACAAGCTAGGCCCTCTTGAGTGGGTTTTTAATACTCCTTCTCATCACAGAGTTCATCACGGTTCTAACAAACATTATATTGATAAGAATTATGGGAATCTTTTGATTGTATGGGACAGAATGTTTGGAACATTTGAGCCTGAAGAAGAGCCTGTAAGGTTTGGTTTGGTAAATAATGTTAATACATTTAATCCTGCAAAAATAACTTTCATGGCTTGGTCATCTATGATTAAAGATGTCAAAAATAAGAACAGCCTTAGTGAAATTATAGATGCGATCTTTGGGCCACCAAACACCCACATAAAAAATAAAAGTTAAACCATTTTTTAAAAACAAAGCCAGGCCTTTAAAATAATTTTTGACTTATTTAATTGGAGGTTTATATTTTTATAATCATGAATCATTACATCAAAAAAACTGTTACAGAAAAATTGCATGCATCAATTAAATTAAAAGCATTAATTTTATTTATAGGATCAATTTTTTTTGGCACCCCAGTGTCTTCTCAAAATCTAGATATACAAAATTGTGCAAGCATAATTGATCCAACCGCAAGGTTAAGTTGTTATGATGCTTACTTTCTGGAAACACAAACAACTGATCAACCAGAGCATGCTCAAAAAACCCCAATAGTTAAAAAAAAATTAGATACCTCAAATGAAAATAATTATGGTTTGGAAAAACAAGAAGATGATTTATCAATCACAGCAAAAATAACGAATGTAACTAAAACCAGCAATTACAAAATTTATATTGACTTAGATAATAAACAAACTTGGAGAAGCGTAAAGGATATTTATGATCGAATACAAATAAAAGAAGGTCAGACAGTTTCTATCTCTAAAGGTTTCGTAAGCGGCTATGTAATGAAAGTAGAAGGTAAAAAAGTAAGTTTAAGGGTAAGGAGGGTCAAATAAAATGAAAACCCTTAAAGAAGATGTAAAGTTTCATTGCTCTGCAGACAAGTTATGGAACATCTTGTCTGATATTGGAAGATGTGACTGGGTTCCTTCAATTGAGAAGATTACCATAGAAGGTAACTGCAGGCACTTTGAGATGGCTGGTATAGGGCAAGTCACTGAGAAAATATTAAAAAAAGATAATACAAGCATGAGTCTCCAGTATTCTGCTATTCAAACTCCAGCACCTATCGAGCATCATTTGGCAACAATGAAAATCTCACCTTTAAATGAACATGAATGCATGCTGAACTGGACCACTGAAATTTCTCCAGATATTTTTGCAGACGGTATTCATCAAGGAATGCTTGTTTCAATTGAAGGAATTAAGAAAGTCATTTAAAAATGATCTGTAGTCTTTGCAGATCAGACGCTGCATCAAGTTTTAAGACCTCAGATGAAAAGATTTATTGGAAGTGTTCTGTTTGCAAATGTAAGTATTTAGATAAATCACATTTCATCAACCCAGATGAAGAGAAAAAAAGATACTTAGAGCATAACAATGACATTAATGATAAAGAATATAGATCTTTTCTATCAAAACTTTCCAAACCCCTAAAAGAAAAAATTTCTGTTGGAGCTCATGGGCTCGACTATGGTTGTGGAACGGGACCAGCATTAGCAGATATGCTTACAGAAGAAGGTTTTAGGGTTTCTCTTTATGATCTTTTCTTTTATCCAGACAAAGATGTTTTATCAAAAAAGTATGATTTTATTACTTGCACAGAAACAGCAGAGCACTTCCAGAACCCTTATAAAGAATTTAATCTTCTAAATAAACTTCTTAAACCTGGGGGTTGGTTGGGCGTAATGACATCTTTCTTGACCGAAGATCAGATGTTTGAAAATTGGTATTATCGAAGAGATCCCACCCATGTGACTTTTTATTGTGAAAAAACCTTTCAGGTGATAGCCTCTCAAAGAAACTGGACATGCGAGATCTATTCAAAGGACATCGTATTATTGCAAAAAAAACATGATTAAAGCACCTGTCTCATTTATACAACGTTTAAAATTTATTGGGCCCAGTGTTATTGTGACCGGAAGCGTTGTGGGGAGTGGCTCGATAGCCCTGTCTCCATTATTGGGCGCAGCTACTGGTTTCGCTCTTTTGTGGTGGCTTTTATTAAGTTTATGGAGCAAACCACTTATTCAAGCCGAGATTAGTCGATATGTAATTTCTACCAATCAAACTTTCTTAGAATCTTTCTCAGACATGCCAGGACCAAAAACAAACCTTAGAGGTAAAAAAGCTTCGTGGTTGGTATGGTTTATGTTTATTGGCGTTATACCGTCAGTTGCTGGCATGGGTGGTCTTGCAGGGGCTGTGGCAGAGGCAGGGCATCTCATGATACCAATGCTAAGTGTGGAAATGTGGGTTGCATCAGCATGTTTTGTTACTTGGTTTATTTTATATCTTGGTAGCTACCACACACTGGAAAGAATTTTATTGGGGATGGTTTTCTTCTTCTCGGTTGTGACTTTAATTATAGCCATTTCGATGCAGTCAACACCATATGCAATTTCGGGTTTACAAATTTTAAGCGGGCTATCATTTTCTTTTCCGTTTGAACATGCCGCCTTAGCTTTAGCAGTCTTTGGTTTTACTGGAATAAGTTACGGAGAAATCATGGCATACACCTACTGGTGCTTGGAAAAGGGTTATGCCAAACATGGTGGGGATAAACAAGAAATTAAAGCCTGGATCAAAGTAATGCAAACGGATGTTTGGGCAACAGTCTTTTTTGTAACTATTGGCACTCTCCCATTTTTTCTTTTGGGCGCGGCTGTTTTAAATACACTAGGTCTTTACCCGCCTCCTAATGGTGACATTATTCAAACTCTTTTAAATATGTTCACTTCGATTTTAGGAACATGGGCTAAATGGTTTTTCATCCCCTTGGCATTTTTTGTTCTTTTTTCAACTTTGCTTTCTGGGACAGCCGCATTTACCAGAACTATTTCAGATTATTTGATTTCCATTGGTTTGGTTGGTGAAAAGGATAATACACGCACCAATTTAATTAAAATTATTGCATTCGTAATCCCGTTATTTTCATCCATTGCTTATTTTTTACTCCCCAACCCAATTACACTTCTATTAATAGCTGGAATCTGGGCTGCGCTAGGTCTTCCGATAATTAATATCGGCGCTTTATATCTTACTACTAAACTAAATAATGATTTACAGCCTAAGCCAATTACTAAAATCATTCTTTGGATTACACTGGTCCTTCAAGTTTCAATGGCAAGCTTAATTTTATATAGTCAATTTATTGGGTTTGGTTAGCAACTAATTTTTAAAATCAGCTTATTTAGAATAAAATGCTCGACTGATTTAATTACAGTAAAATGCAACAATCAACAAAAAATAGATCTTATATTCATCCTGAAGGATGGAAGTTTGCAACAATATTTTTCTTAATTTCTATAGCTTTAATTTTTATTTCAGAATTTATAGCTTTACTGGGGTTTTTACTCACTTTTTTTGTTATTTGGTTTTTTAGAGACCCTAAAAGACATGTTCCCTATGATTTAAATTCTATAATTAGTTCCGCAGATGGAAAGGTTTGTTTAATGGATGAAGCCTATCCTCCTTCTGAGTTAAATATAGAAGAAAAAAAAATGAAGCGCATTTGTGTTTTTATGAATGTATTTAATGTTCATGTAAACAGAAGCCCAATTCAAGGAGAAGTGCAACAAATAGAATATAAAAAAGGACAATTTATAAATGCCAGCCTGGACAAAGCCAGCGATAAAAATGAAAGAAGCAGTTTGGTTATTGAAACTGAGAATGGAATAAAGATTGTGGTTGTTCAAATAGCAGGATTAATAGCAAGGAGGATTTTAAGTTTTATTTCTCAAAATCATAAGATAGCCCAAGGAGAAAGATTTGGGTTAATAAGATTTGGATCAAGGGTTGACATCTATATGCCAATTGATGCAATTGTAAAATGTAAGATTGGTGACAAAGTAATAGCAGGCGAGTCATTGCTAGCAGTTTTAAAAAATTAAAATGAAAAAACTTGATTTTAAAGTATTGCTTCCAAATGTAATTACCTTGACTGGGCTTAGTTTAGGATTGAGCTCAATAAGATTTACCCTAGAATCAGATTTCAATTTGGCAATAGTATGTATTTTATTGGCGGGAGTTTGTGATGTTTTGGATGGCATGTTGGCTCGACATCTCAAAAGTGAATCAGATCTTGGCGCTCAGCTAGATTCACTATCAGATTTTTTGAGTTTTGGAATTGCTCCGGGAATATTAATTTACACATCAATATTTAATCAAGATAGCAGGATAGGAGCATTTGCTGCTTTAGCTTTTATAATTTTTTCTTGTTTAAGACTGGCTTTGTTTAATGTTAAATTAGAAGAGTCAAAATCCTCAGAAGGTAAATCAGAGCACTTTTTTAATGGTATTCCTACACCAATGGGCGCAATTTTAATAATGTTGCCGTTAACGCACTCCTTCGTAGGATTTGATTGGGCTTATGAGAATCTAAATTTCGTTGCTGCCTATATTATTTTGATAAGCGGCTTATTGGTTAGTAGGATTCCTACTTTTTCAATTAAAAGGAAGCAGCTTTTTATAAAGTCCAAGTTAGGGTTCTTAATATTGTTTTCAGTGACTGCGCTCAGCATGATCAATTTTTTATGGATTACAATAAATATTTTCGCTTTGATTTATATAATTACAATCCCATTTTCAATTTTGGCATGGCAAAGTGGCTCTAAATAACAGCTCCGCTTATTAGCAGCGGAGCTGTTTTAGACTATGACTTACTTAGTGTATTTGTAATAACCTTCTGTGGGTATCATGATGTGAGCATAGTCAGTATCACGCATCATTACATAAGGTTCACCATGCATAAAGTCATCGGTAAAACTTGCAACTTCAGATGCATCTTTGGGAATTAACATCAGGTGAGGCCCTGATTCAATCCATTCACCTGGCGTGGAGTCTTCTTTGTTTAGGACCAATGGTGTTGTGTTATCTTCGCCAACATCACCATGTAACATCCACATAAAAGTGTAGCGGGATAACTGAGGTTTTTCATTTTTCATAAAGGCATCCATCCATTTCGCTCCTTCAGAATCAAAGCAAGCAGGCATAGCATCGTGAGCATTTTTCCAACCTTTTGTAGGAACCGGCCTTGGGTTTCCTGCCTGACATGTCCAACCATTTGTGCCTTCTCTAATAACCTTGCCATCACTTCCAATAATTGTCGCTTTGTCTCCCAGAAAGTTTGGTGCTGCAGTAGAGTATGCCCATATTTGCCATTTATCCGAAGTATGGGGACCATAGGGCTCGTAAGCCCAAACACTTATTGAAAAAGAAATCACCAAGAAAGAAAATAAGCTAAATTTTTTATACATTTTTGTTTCTCCTATAAACGCACTATAGTTACTCATATAGTAATAAAGCATGAATAACTTTCTTAAAATTATTGCATATTTTTGTATAGGCACAACACCCATACAGATTCTAATTGTTTTATGGGGCTTTCAAGTTGTCGTCTCGTCTGATTATGGGGTTCTTTCACTTAGCAATATCGAATTCATAAAGAATTACTTAACAATATTGATTCCTTTGGTTGAGTGGTTTTATTCTTGGTTTTGGAATGCTTGGCTAGA
>MDSZ01012440.1_pt1 | contig 14563 bp, 13 predicted proteins | sample 811201 | NCBI WGS metagenome assembly MDSZ01 (sample SAMN05326647, study PRJNA326480) | marine metagenome | isolation source: seawater | place: Indian Ocean: North | collected 2010
AAAAAAATTAGAAAACTTCCACATTTACCTCCATCATTGCAAGTACTCCTTGCCAAAATTCTACGAGTCACGCTTGTTTTTGTAAGTTTTGCCATCGCACTTTCAACTGTTGGACTTGATCTTTCCACATTTGCAATTTTAGGAGGTGCAATTGGTGTTGGTATAGGATTTGGTTTACAAAAAGTTGTGTCAAATTTAGTGAGTGGATTGATTCTTCTTATTGATCGCTCCATTAAACCAGGTGATGTAATTGAAATTGAAGGGACTTATGGGTGGATCAATTCCCTACGAGCAAGATATGCTTCAATAATTACTAGAGATGGTAAGGAACATCTAATTCCTAACGAAGATTTGATAACCAATCGTGTTGTAAACTGGTCATTCAGTGATCGCAATGTTCGAGTTAGAATACCAATTGGCATTTCATATAATTCAGATCCAAAAAAAGCAATTAATCTCTGTCTTAATGCTACAAAGAAAGCTTCAAGAATTCTTCAAAACCCTCCACCCAAATGTCTTATGAGAGGGTTTGGGGACAATTCAGTTGACTTAGAACTTAGATTTTGGATTGATGATCCCTCCAATGGTGTTGGAAATATCAAGAGTGATGTTTTACTGGCAATATGGGACCTTTTCAAAGAAAATGAAATTGAGATACCCTTTCCTCAAAGGGATATTCACCTAAAAGGCTTATCAGACCAAACTATTAGCAATCTTATACAACCCACATAGACTTTTAAAATAGTATTTCTATGTGCTTAGATGCTTGCCATTCCTTTCAAATATATGTTTTCTAAAATGTTCAAATTTAATTATGCTTAACTTAAATCAATCATTTGCAATGGAAGTTCTGGCGATGGCTCCTCCTAATGGTCAACCAGGCGAAAGTGGACTGATGAGTTTTCTTCCAATGATACTCATTTTTGTCGCCTTTTATTTTTTGCTCATAGCGCCTCAACGTAAAAAACAAAAGCAACACGACAAAATGGTTCAATCATTAGAAAAAGGTGCGAAAATCAAAACTGTAGGTGGGATGTTTGGAACTGTAACTGGAGTTAAAGATAATTGCTTCGTAGTTCGTATTGCTGAAAATGTTAAAGTCGAGATTTCCAAAGAGGCTATTTCTGCGAAGATTGATTAATTTTCTGACTTTTTCATAAAATAATCGCTAAATGAATAAATCTACTTTGTGGAGGCTATTGATCACATTTCTGATCCTCCTAATATCCTTTGCTCTAATTACTCCCATTGAAGACCAGGAACTAGGTGAATTTGCCCTTTCGCAAGTGAGTTCTGAAGCGAATGCATCTGATCACATTGGTCATGAAAGTTTTTCTGAGGTAATTGATAATTTACGCAATGAACTGCCCCAGGATCAACCTATTGACTACGCTAGTTTAAGAGCATACGGAAAAAGAAACCGTATAGATTATTCAGCATTTTTTAAACCTCCAACAGGAGTCATTTCTACAATTGGCTCAAGGATTTTTCCCTTTTGGGTAAAACCGGGGATTCGTTCGAATCACGAGAAAGACCGAGATAAAAGAAATGATCTTGTTTTAAGAACTTTACTCCGAAATTCTCAAGCTGCGATAAAAAGAGGTCTTGATTTAAGAGGTGGAATTGCATTCACAATGGAAATTGCGGATAATAACCAATCTGACTCCGAGTCATCTCAATCAGGAACAACTCCCATGGACAAAGTTGTTGAGATAATGAGTGAGCGACTCAACGCGTTTGGGGTCGCGGAAACTTCAGTTCGGAAAAAAGGAAAAAATGCTATTGAAATTCAAATACCTGACCGAACAACTAAACAAGATCCTGGAATAATTGAGGAATTACAAAAACCTGCAAAGTTGGAATTTAGAATTGTTAATGTTGATTCACAAGCAACTGTACCTTTGCAAGAAGGAGAAGAATGGACAGACGATGAAGGAATTCCATACATTGCAATGCTAAGAAGCGATGCAGTTGCAAACGAAAGACCTATTTGGGTTCGTAGACTCTGGTCTGCTGACGGAGAAATCATAGAAGAAGCTTATCCAAGACAGGACGAAATGGGTGGCTGGGAAGTTGGACTTGATTTTACTTCTGAAGGTGGAAAGATTTTTGCTGATCTCACGGGCAATATCGCTCAATCGAACGATCCATCAAGTGGTGCTTTAGGACGATTGGCAATAGTTCTCGACGGACAATTAGAGAGCGCTCCAACGGTCAAAGACAGAATTGATGGTGGGAGTGCAGTCATAAACGGAAACTTTAGTTACAGGGAAGCTAAAATGCTTTCAGATATATTAAACAACCCGTTGAAAGTGTCTTTGAATATTGGTGAAAAATATGAGGTATCTCCTACTCTAGCCTCAAGTGCTCTTGATACCAGTACAAATGCATGTATACTCGGTGCAATTTTAGTTATAGCATTCATGATTGCTTGGTACAAAGGAGGCGGTTTAGTTGCTGTTTTATCTGTTGGTACAAATGTTATTCTTGTCGTGGCGATATTAGCCGGAATTTTTCAAGCTACTTTTACACTTCCTGGTATGGCCGCACTTGTACTTACGGTTGGCATGGCGGTAGATGCAAATATTCTCATTTTCGAAAGAATACGTGAGGAATTAAAATCAGGAAAAACTCCTGAAAACTCACTCAAAGGAGGATATGCGAAAGCTTTTTCAACGATTATTGATGCAAACCTTACAACATTAATTACTGCATCTATTTTGATTTGGTTAGGCACCGGACCAGTCAAAGGTTTCGGAATTACTTTAGCTATTGGAATCGTAACTTCAGTTTTCTGTGCATTATTTGTGAGCAAACTACTGATGAATGTACTACTCCAAGTTGGAGTAAATAATCTCATAAGCCTATCCAAAATTAACAAGAGTGAGCATCGGCGCGAAATTAACTTTCATAGGTACAGTAAAGCCGCATTTTTCCTTTCATGGATAGTAGTCGCAATTGGTGTTTCATCTGTGTATTCGAATAAAGACAAGATTCTCGGAATAGACTTTCGTGGAGGTGAAGAACTAATAGCTTCATTTGAACAACAAATTTCTCCAGAAGAAATTGAAAATTGCGTTAATGAAATAGAATATCTTGGGGAAGTTCAACATGTTTACCGCTCTGAAATTGGCACTGGAGAGTCCTCCTCACGACTTGTTCTACAAACTGAAACAGACAAATCCCGAGTCACTCTCGATGAATTAAACAAGAAATACCCTTATGCTAAACTTGAAGAAGTCGGATTGAGTAATATTGGAGCTTCTGTTAGTGATAAAATTAAGTGGGATGCTATAATTTCAGTTTTGGTAGCTCTCATTGGAATTCTTTTATATGTGGCCATTAGATTCGAAATGGGATTCGCAATTGGTGCTGTAGTTGCAACCGTTCATGATGTTGCTATGACAATTGGATTATTTGTACTCATCGGCTTTTTGTCTGATGGTTCTATTTGCTCAGGTCAATTTACCGCACCAATGCTTGCGTCCATCCTTATGATTGTTGGCTACTCTATTAATGACACGATTGTTGTTTTTGATAGAATACGAGAAGAGCTTGAGATGAATCCTGTTACAAACCTCAAAAAGATCATTACTATTGCTATCAATAGAGTACTCTCTCGATCTATACTTACTAGTTTTACCACCCTTCTAGCAGCAGTATCCCTTTGGGTTTTTGGTGCTGGGATAATTAATGATTTTGCGTTTGTTTTTGTAATTGGAATTTTCACTGGTACCTTTTCTTCAATTTTTATAGCAAGTCCAATCTTTTTTCGCTGGCATAAAGGTGATCGTAAACATGTAGAAGAAGGAGAGATTTTGCCAAACTACGAGTGGCAAACATCAACCAGCAAATAGCTTTAATAGGCCCCCTACTCCCCTTTTGCTGAATGCGTTGGATAGAAAACCAGCATGACATTAATTCAGTAAGTTTGCTTTGTAGCGAGCTCAGCGTATCAAAGATACTCTCGAAATGTATTTTGTCTCGTGGTATCGATGAACCTGAGAAAGCTTCATTTTTCTTAAATCCTAAACTTTCTCACTTTACTGATCCTTTTGAAATTAAGGATATGGAAAAGGCAGTAGATAGAATATGCTTGGCTATCGAAAAAAAACAAAATGTACTTATAATAGGCGACTATGATGTAGATGGTATAACATCTACAGTAATTATCATTAAATGCCTTACCAAATTCGGAAACTTACCGCACCATGTAATCCCCAAACGGCAGTTAGAAGGTTACGGACTATCTGAAAAAGTTATAAAAAGAGGACTTGAAACTGGAAAAATTGACTTAGTTATTGCCTTAGACTGTGGTACAAACTCAAAAAAAGAAGCCGACTATCTAAAGCAAAAAGGAATTGATTTAATTATTGTTGACCATCATCAATCAAAAGAAAAATTACCCACTCATGGAATTCTTGTTAACCCCCATTTGAGTGAAAATAAAGGAGAACCTTGGAGATTTTTATGCACGGCAGGATTAACATTTAAAGTGGTTCATGGAATTCTTAAAAAATTAAGAAATACCGGAAATGAAACAGCCCTCAATACTAGTCCCAAAGAATATCTCGGTCTTAGTGGATTAGGTACAATTGCCGATCTAGTCTCATTAAAAAAAGAAAATCGAATCATCGCTAGTTTTGGACTTAGATATTTAACTGAAAAATCAGGAATCGGATTACAAGAACTAATCAAAGAAGCTAAAATAAATAGTACTCATTTAGAAAGTGAAGATGTAGCATTTAAATTAGCTCCTCGAATAAATGCATGCGGTAGATTGGATATCCCTGAAGTTGCGATTTCTCTGTTACTTGAAACCGAACGAGATAAATGCCAAGTACTGGCAAAAAAAATTAGTAATTATAATGAACAAAGAAAATCTATTGAAGCCAATCTATCGGATGAGGCTCTCAGACAGGCAGATGATATATATTCAAATCTACCTGCAGTCATAGCTGCTGGAGAGGGCCATGCGTGGAATCCAGGTGTCGTAGGAATTGTTGCCGGCAAGCTAGCCAACACACTTGGTAAACCCTGTATTGTTCTAGCTAAATCAGGAAGTGAGTATAAAGGTTCAGGCAGAGGAATTGATGGCGTTAATTTAATGCAAATCCTAAGTTCTTGTGAACATCTTTTAACTCACTGGGGTGGTCATCCAGCCGCTGTTGGGTTAAGTGTTAGCGAAGCTAATCTAGAAGATTTTAAAAAATCCTTTGTCGAAATAATTAAAGAGCAAACAAATGGTATTTTGCCTGAACGATCTATTTTAATTGATACAACAATAAGCGAAGGTGACCTGCATGAATCATTGGTAAATGATTTAAATAGACTATCACCGTTTGGTCATGATAATCCAGAGCCAATTTTAGCTCTAAAGAATATTTTACTTTCCAGAGAGCCTAAGAAAGTTGGATCTGGAAAACACTTTCAGTTTTCTGTTTTTAATGGAAACAAAAACATATCTGGTATTGCTTGGAACATGGCAGACAACATACCACCTGCTGAATTACCAATAGACCTTGCTTTTAAGCTAAGATGGAATTACTGGAATGCGAGTAAAAGCCTACAAATGGTATTAGAAGATTGGAAATTAAGTGCTTAAAGATTTATTTTTTCATCCAAATAGGATAACAGCTCATCTTCGGACATTCTTTCTTGTTTAGTTGTGTCTCTATCCCTAAGGGTAACGGTTCCATCACCTTCAATACTTTCGAAATCAATTGTAATCCCAAAAGGAACTCCTACTTCATCAATTCTTCTGTATCTTCTACCTATCGCACCGCTTTGGTCATAAATAACATTCCACTTCTTTTGCAACTTAGAGTATAGACTATGTGCTTTTTGGACCAACTCAGGTTTGTTTTTGACTAATGGAAAAATCCCAACTTTAATTGGAGCCACTCTAGGATGAAATTTTAAAACTGTTCGCTTCTCGCCATCAATTTCGTCTATTTGATAAGCTGAGCATATAACAGCAAGAAATGTACGATCTACGCCCAAGCTTGGCTCTATTACATGTGGAAGAAACTTTTCTTTCGTAGTTTCGTCAAAATACTCCAGATTTTTGCCTGAATGATCTTGGTGTTGAGTAAGATCAAAATTTCCTCGAGCTGCGATTCCTTCTAACTCGTGTTCCCCGAATGGGAATTTAAAAGTAATGTCAGTACATGCCTTTGCGTAATGAGCTAATTTCTCCTTAGGATGTATCTCCTCACCAAGGTAATCAGCTGTAAGTCCTATACTAGAAAACCATGAGCGCCTTGTATCTATCCATTCTCGATGATATTTTTTCCAAGATTCTTCATCTTGAGGTATAAAATATTCAATCTCCATCTGTTCAAACTCTCTTGATCGAAAAATAAAATTTCGAGGTGTAATCTCATTACGAAATGCTTTTCCAATTTGTGCTATACCAAAAGGTAATTTAACCCTTCCAGTATCAATAATATTTTTAAAATTCGCAAAAATACCCTGAGCGGTTTCCGGACGAAGATAAGCAACAGAAGAAGCGTCCTTCAATGCACCGACATTTGTTTCAAACATCATATTAAAATCTCTTGGTTCTGTAAGAGTTCCGATTTTACCTGTTGCAGGTGATGGTACGAGCATTTGCTCTTCAGTTGAAAGCTCATCAAAAGGACGAAGTTGAACTGCATCAAGTTTTCCTTGTTTTGCCGCCTTTCTTTTCATTTGATCAGCTATTTTGTCAGCCTCATCTTCCATAGAAACAGACTCCAAAAGACATATCCAACCTAATGATTCTCCTTCAACTGAAATATTTGCAGCAAATAATTGATCTGCCCGATACCTCATTTTTGAATCTTTACAATCCACCATTGGATCAGAAAACCCGTCCACATGACCAGATGCTTTCCAGATTTTTGGATTCATAATTATACCTGAATCTATACCAACCATATCATCCCTGCGACGAACCATATCATCCCACCAGGCATCTTTAATATTTCTGCGCAATTCTACCCCTAGTGGTCCGTAGTCAAAAAAACCATTATATCCCCCATAAATTTCTGAAGATTGGAATACAAACCCTCTTCTTTTACACAAAGAAACAATATCATCAATTAAAGTATTTTGATTAGACATAAGTTGCATTACAATATTCATGCAATTTACTTTCTTCAACCCGTTATTTAGATAGATTTGATTCAGTTTGAGTTGACTCTAACTTGATAGAATTATTTCATGTATCATGCGTTGCCGTATATTTTTAAATGTTAAGACATTTTTTATCGTAGTTTTGTTCTGTTCCTTTTTATTTACTTCTGGTTGTAAACTATTTCCTGGTTTCAAAAAATATATTTCCTCAGACATTAATGTTGCTGGTGCACTTACTCATTCTCCTAACTCTTTCGCACCTACTGACGCAGGTACAATCAAACTTCAATCTGAAGAATTGTGGTACAGAAAAGATTTCAGCGGTAACAAAACCACCTTTCTTTGGGGACTCTTTACTTTCACTGATTATTAATCGCTAACGCGATTATCCAATGAATTTGTTGGAATTATAATTTATAATTAGAATAATTCCAAATTGACTCTTGCGAGTTACAATTTAATTGCTAACCTGATAATGTCATGTCTTCATCTCAAATATTTAAACGCAATCTTGATTCTGCACTTAAAAGTAAAGGATTAAAGCCCACTAAGCAGCGATCTTCGGTTTACAAGGTAATACTTGATAAAAAAGATCATCCAACCGCCGAAGATATTTTACTTAGAGTCAGAAAGAATCTACCCACCATCTCCTTAGCAACAGTTTACAACTGCTTAGAAACTCTTGTGGAATGTGGACTTGTCAGACAAGTAAATTTCGACCGTTCACCGTCTCGTTTTTGTCCAAATTTAACTCCACATGCACATTTTAAATGTAAAGAATCTGGAAACATTTTTGACATCAACATAGATGCTAGTTCTATAAAAAATTTAGAGGCAATCCTCCCCAAGGGCTTTGTAGCAGAAAACTTCGAACTCTCATTTTCAGGAACATTTAATAACTAAACATCAAGCCAATTACATGCATTCTATAAAAATTGAAAACCTTTCAACTTGTGTTGATGGTAAGCAAATTCTTAATAATCTCAATTTTACTCTACCAAAAGGAGAGGTACATGCGATCATGGGTCCAAATGGAAGTGGTAAGAGTACATTGTCTAAAGTTTTAGCAGGTCATCCTGACTACGAGGTAATTGGTGGATCCGCCAAATTGGATGACACCGAGCTCCTTGGACTCTCACCAGATGAAATTGCCAGACTCGGACTTTTTCTTGCTTTTCAATATCCCATTGAAGTACCAGGCGTTAGTATCGCTAACTTCATCCGGGCAGCTTTACAATCAAGGTTAGAAAAAGGTGAAAATTTCAAAGCAGTTGAGTATTACAAAGAACTCTACAAACAAATGGATGCTTTAGGTATAGATAAATCATTCACTTCACGTTCTATGAATGAAGGTTTCTCAGGAGGAGAAAAAAAACGCTGTGAAATTCTTCAAATGTCCATGTTAAATCCCAAGTATTGCATATTAGATGAAACTGATAGTGGATTAGATATCGATGCTTTAAGGGTGGTTTCTGATGGAGTTAATAGAATGAAAAATTCTGATCGTGGTATCCTAGTTATAACACATTATCAGCGCCTTCTTGATTACATTGTCCCAGACAAAGTTCATGTAATGTGGGACGGGCAAATAGTTAGGTCCGGTGATAAAGAGCTTGCTTTAGAGCTTGAAGAAAAAGGATACGATTGGATTAAAGAGGAAGTGTCAACAGTTCAATCAGTATAATCGCATGATCAAACCATCAAATATCGAAATAGATCGTGAAAAAGGTAATTTCCACTACCCTACTTCAAAATATGCTTTTGACGCGGGTGTTGGACTTTCCGAAGATGTTGTCAAATACATATCTGGGGTAAAGAATGAGGATGATTGGATACTTAATTTCAGATTAAAAGCACATTCAATATTTTCAAAGAAGCCAATGCCAACTCATTGGGCAACCAAGGATCTTAATAACATAGATTTTGATGTTATTCGTTACTATCTAGCACAAGGTCAAAAACCAAGTAGAACTTGGGAAGAAGTGCCAGATGATATTAAAAATACCTTTGAAAGGTTGGGCATACCTGAACAAGAAAGAAAATTCCTTGCCGGTGTCGAAGCTCAATTTGACAGCGAAGCCGCTTATTCGAGAATGAAAGAAGACCTTGAGAAACAAGGCGTTATATTTGTTGGACCCAATGAAGGTCTCAAAGAATATCCTGAGATTTTCAGAAAATGGTTTGGTAAAGTAATTCCTAGCTCTGATAATAAATTCTCTGCTTTAAATAGCGCTGTGTTCAGTGGAGGGAGCTTTATTTATGTTCCCCCTGGTGTTAAATTAACTCAACCCTTACAAGCTTACTTCAGAATTAACGCTGAGAATTTTGGTCAATTCGAAAGAACACTCATAATTGCTGATGAAGGAGCCGAGGTAACTTACATGGAAGGCTGTACAGCACCAAAATTCGAAACTTCTACTCTTCATAGTGCTGTGGTGGAACTTGTTGCGCTAAAAGGAGCTAAAATTCAATATATTACAGTGCAGAATTGGTCGAATAATGTTTTTAACTTGGTTACTAAGAGAGCAATGGCTGACGAAGATGCAGAAGTAAGGTGGATTGATTGCAATATTGGATCTAGATTAACTATGAAGTATCCTGGAGTTGTTTTAAGGGGGAGAAAATCTAGAGGTGAAGTTCTATCCATTGCATTGGCTAATGATGGTCAACACCAAGACACGGGTGCAAAGATGATTCATTCTGCAAATGAGACTAGCAGCAATGTTATTGCAAAATCTGTTTCAATAGGCGAAGGAAGATCATCCTACAGGGGACTCGTTCAAATTCCTGGTCACTTAAAGCATTGCAAGAATAACACAGAATGTGATGCTCTATTGATCAACTCTGAAAGCCAAACTGACACATACCCTGCCATTTCAATTAAAGGAGATGAAAATTCAGTTCAACATGAGGCAAGCGTTTCGAAAGTGAGTGAAGAACAGATTTTTTATATGCAACAAAGAGGTTTAAGCGAAGCTGATGCTATGAGTCTTTATGTCAATGGATTTGTGAACGATTTAATCCGAGAGTTTCCAATGGAGTATAGTGTTGAACTCAAGAGGCTCATAGATTTAGAAATGGAAGGATCTGTAGGGTAATCATATGGTTTCATCAATCTCCTCTAAACCTTCTTTAGACGCTCAATTCTCTTCACCAATATTTTTGGAGAAATTTCTTGCTAAAAGATCTTGGGAACCTGGTTGGCTTGCTGACTTCAGAAAAGATTCTTGGGAAAAATTAATTGCTATACCCGAATCTAAGCTCAAAGATGAAATGTGGAGGTTTTCTCCTAAATCAAGACTTGGGTTCTCGAACTGTATGAATCTTTCAGATTTGTCTGTACAACCTATTTTAAAAAGTCCTTCAGATGTAAATCTGTATTTCAATACTTTTGATCAAACTATTCTCAATTCTCCTGAAAGATTTAATAATCTAAATCAATTTAAAAACCCTGGACTTGGTTCTGATCAAACTTTTCTGTTAGGTTGTTGCTATGCCGAATCTGGATTTAAACTGCATATTGATAAAGGGTTACATCTTAAAGAACCTTTATTATGCAACCACCAAGCACCTTCAAATAATGAATCATTATTCCAAATTTGCTCAATTTCTCTGGAACCCTTCACTGAGCTTACCCTAATTGAATTCTTCGAATCTGGAGAAGAAAAATCTAGCGGAATTTTATCTAATCTCTGTAATATTGAGTTATCCGAAGGATCTAGATTGAATAGAATTATTATCCAAAAAGTTAATCTTTCATCTACTTTTAACCATTTAGAAAATGTTCACTTAGAGAAGAACTCTGAATTTACAAATATATCAATTCAACTGGGCGGTGCTCAAAGTAGGATCGAGTCAAAAGGTATTATTTCGGGTGAAGGATCTTCTTTTAATAATTTCTCTATAAGTTTGGGGCAAAATGAGCAATTGTTTGATCAGCGGACTGTTCAACACCATATTCATCCCAATAGTAAAAGTAATCTGCTATTCAAGAATGCACTGCTTGGAAATTCGAAATCAATTTTTTCAGGTCTCATAAAAGTCGACCAAAAAGCAAAAAATACCGACGCCTACCAAACGAACAGAAATCTATTATTAAGCGAACATGCTGAAGCCGACTCTTTGCCAGGTCTAGAAATTTTAGCAAATGAGGTAAAGTGCAGCCACGGTGCCACAACGAGTAAGATTGATAAACAAGAACTATTTTACCTACAAAGTAGAGGTATTCCTACTAAAATTGCTGAAAAACTGATTGTAATGGGTTTTTTTGACGAGGTAATCCGTGAAGCAAGTACAGACGATTCTGTTGAACTATTGAGAAATCAAATCTCAAACTTTTTTTAATATCTGATCATATCAACTTCAAAGTAATGAATAACGAACAGGAGGAAATTGAACTAAAAAGAGATGTCTCAGCAACCTTGATTCCACACGGTGAAGAATTCGTCCTATCCGAGGGCGAGAAAGTTACAATAACTCACAAATTAGGTGGCAACTTTACAGTAATGACTCTCAACGGTATGTATCGTATTGCTGCTAAAGATGCTGATTCTCTTGGAAAAGAAAGCAATAGTACAAACCCAAAAGCATCAGACGAAAATGCTCAGCCTGCCAACGAAGAACAAATTAGAGAAAATTTAAAGACAGTTTTTGATCCTGAAATTCCAGTTAATGTTGTCGACTTAGGGCTTATTTATAAAATTGAAATCGAAAACACAAAAGATAGAGGAAGAATTGCATTCATTGACTTAACTCTTACTGCTCCAGGTTGTGGAATGGGACCAGTAATTGCAGAAGATGTTAAGGGAAAAGCTCTCGAACTTAATGGAATAGATGACGCAGAAGTTGAGATTGTATGGGACCCACCTTGGAATCAAGATATGATGTCCGAAGAAGGTAAGATGGAACTTGGTTTAATCTAATTTACCCATCAGCATGCAATGACATCTGAAAAAATTATGATTATTAGATGAATACACAAAATGAGATTATAAAAATCGCTATTGGATCGGATCATGCTGGTTTTCGTTACAAAGAAGCCATTGTAGATTTTCTTCTTTCAACAGGTTTCGAAATAAAAGATTTTGGTACATTTTCTACAGAATCTGTGGATTATCCTTTGTTCATTAGACCAACTGCTGAAGCCGTTTCAGATGGGCTTTGTGACTATGGCATTGTTCTTGGTGGCAGTGGAAACGGAGAAGCGATTTCAGCCAATAAAGTTAAAAATATAAGATGTGCTCTTTGCTGGTCTGAAGATACTGCTAGGTTAGCAAAAGAACATAATAATGCCAATATGATCTCTTTGGGTGAAAGACAGATTACCAAAGAAATGGCTATAAAAATAGTCGATATATGGCTAAATTCTTCTTTCGAAGGTGGAAGGCATAAGAAAAGAATTGAGATGTTAGAACCTTAAAGATAGTCTGAATTTTCTAAATGACTAAAGACAAAGACAAAAAAAGAGAATCAGTTGCAGAAGCAATTCAAAGTAAATTTCTTGAAGAAAGAAAAATATTTTTATGGGGAGAAGTAAGTGATAAGTCAGCAAGAGATTTAACCGAAAAATTGCTCTATCTTGAAGCTGAAAGTCCAGGTAAAGAAATTACTTTTTATATTAATTCTCCGGGAGGCTCAATTACTGCGGGCATGGCCATTTTTGACACTATGCAACTTATTAGTTCACCAATTGCAGTTGTTGTTACTGGCATGGCTGCGAGCATGGGTTCTATACTTTTGTGTGGTGCAACCAAAGGGAAACGTTATCTGTACCCTCACTCTAGAGTGTTAATTCATCAACCCTTGATAACTGGACGAATGGTTGCTGCTGCTGTTGATATCAATATTCAAGCTCAAGAAATGGAGAAACTCAGAGAAGAGTTAAATGGTATTCTAGCTAAAACTTCTGGCCAACCGTTAAAAAAGATTCAAGAGGATACTGATAGAGATTTCTACCTTAATGCTAAAGAGGCTATTGAGTACGGGCTCGCCGACAAAATAGTTGATAAAATCTAAATTTTTGGTTTTCCCATTTCTGATACCGGGAGATTTTCACATACCTTCCATATCTTAGGAACATGAAACTGTGGTAAACCTTGCTTAGCGTACGAAATGATTTTCTCAAGATTAGCATTAGATGCTACAATGTAAGCAACTAATACTTTACCCCACTCCTCGTCATCTTGACTTTTAACTAAGCAAGCATTCACATATTCATTTTGTGATAAAAACTTCTCTACATGATCTAGACTGATATTTTCTCCGCCTGAAATAATAATTCTATCAGTGCGCCCATCGATTTGCCAATTTCCATGTTTGTACATTTTTCCGATATCTGGAGTTAAAAGCCATGATTTATTTTCAATTAGCTTTAAATTTACATTAAGTGCCATACTTTTCGAATAAACCAAAATTCTGTTATCATTTTCTCTTAGCTTTAAATTTGCGTGAGGCAAACATTTACCCACTCCATAATTTCCTTTCAAAAAATCTTCTTTTTTTTGCATACTTACCATACCAGATGTTTCAGTCATTCCGTATGAATAATAGATGGGAAGATTCTTATCTCTGCATTCTTCTGCTAGTTTCTTAGATAACAAAGCTCCACCCAAAAAGACCCCTTTAAATTTTCTTAAATTCTCACAAGCGGTATTACTCTTAACCAATCTGAATAACTGAGTAGGCACCAAGGATATCCAATTTCCAAAAGGTTTAGTACCTAAGTCTTGTAATAGATTATGATAATCAAAAAAAAATACTTGCCCGCCTGTTTCAATGGCACGAACAACTTGCATCATTCCACCAACATGATTCAAGGGAAGACAACACCAAGATGAAATAGAGTCCAAATTAAGAAACTCTCGAAGTCCATTAACAGCAGACTTCATCGATTCTTCATTATGTTGAATCCATTTTTTTTGCCCTGAAGAACCGCCCGTTAAAAAATAGAGAAATGGTCCTAATTCATTGTCACATTCTTTACTTTCAATAATTTCATTCTTTTCATCGACCCAAACACTTTTGTTTTGATGTAACAGATCAAAAATTTTCTGAGCAAAAATCAGATTAACATTCCATGAATTGTTATCCCGATTAACCCAGTTTGAACTAATTGATTTAGAAAACATTATTACAGTTCATTCCAAAGTTTATTTAACATTTTTAAAGTTACAGAACCAGGAATCATAGCTCTTTTATGATGTTCTAAAAATTCATGTTTTGAATTTTTAAATAATTTTCGGTCTAAACCTCCAACCAAATTAGATAATTTAGCACACCGACATGTGGCTTCATAACCGAAAGGACTTTCGAAACTAGTAGAAATTATACAGTGATCAGGATTAGATTTAATAAAACTGATAATATGCTCCCAATCCCGAAACATTGAAGGCTTAATAGTATAGTATCCTTTCCATCCTTTATCCTTAAAAAAAGAAAGATCATT
>MDSZ01175084.1_pt1 | contig 14563 bp, 14 predicted proteins | sample 811201 | NCBI WGS metagenome assembly MDSZ01 (sample SAMN05326647, study PRJNA326480) | marine metagenome | isolation source: seawater | place: Indian Ocean: North | collected 2010
CAAGCCACTGCAAAGACAATAACAGCGACCAAACATACCATTACTGCGAGCAGCAGACTTTTTGGACCTAACACCAAAGTATTGAAGTAGCGGGCTTTATCACTGACTATGATAACTTTCATACGCTGACCATTTATCGCATCCTCATATTACCAGAAGACGCCTCGAAACCCTCATGCAAGACCATCTTCTCAATCAGCTCGACACCCCCGCCAGCAAAGTCACCAGGCAGTTGGTGAAGCAAGCCAAAGGGCTCGGTCGATTGAGTGACGAGCTATCCAGTGAACTGGGATTCTCTGTCTCTGTTTGCCGCGCAGAGGGAGCGACCCTCGTTCTGCAAGTCCACGATGGCTCCCTTGCCACCCGACTACGCTACCGGTCCCAATCAATCTTGCCCAGAGTCGAAACAGTCCTTAAGAAACCTTTTACCAACATCGATATCCGGGTGGGATCTCAGCCCGGCTGGGCATCAAGTGATAAGGGCGTGACCGAATGGGCAAGATCAAGCCGAGAGCCCACCCCAATATCGAAGGAAACTAGCGCTTTGTTAGCCGAACAAGCCGAACTTGTGTCAGATCCAAGACTGAAAAGAGTCTTTGAGTCCCTCTCGTCGCGAAGGAAAAATTCCCGCTAGCTAGCTCGCAACTTCGGGATTGGGGAGCCCTGCATAAGCTGTAGGCACCGTGGCGTCATCACCAAACGTAACCAACTCCCAGGCTGATGCATTTTCAAGCAAGGCTTTCCTGAGCAGGTGATTTTCTGTGTGCCCAGATTTAAATCCGACGAATTCACCGATCAGACTATATCCCAGAAGGTAGAGGTCACCGATCGCGTCCAATATTTTGTGTCTAACGAATTCGTCTTCATGGCGTAAACCGTCAGGATTCAATATGCGGTATTCATCAACAACGATGGCGTTATCTAAGCTGCCGCCCTTTGCAAGATTCATTTCGCGCAACTGCTCGAACTCCTGCATGAGCCCAAAAGTGCGCGCTCTGCTAACAGATTTGGTGAAATCTGTCTCAGAAAAATCAATGGTTGCCTGCTGACGCTTAATGACCGCGTTGTCGTAAATAATAGTGTGCGATAACCTAAATCCATCGTAAGGCCTGATTTCAACAGATTGTCCAAAATCGTTGCTAAGCTCTCCACCCTTCACCGTGACCGGTTTTTTGATCCGCAAAAAACGTTTGGCAGCGCGCTGGAGCTCAATACCCGCTGACTGAAGCAAAAAAACGAAGGTCGCCGAGCTGCCATCCATAATCGGCATCTCCGGCCCACTGATGTCTATGTAGAGGTTATCGATCGCCATTCCACTCAATGCCGCCATCAGGTGTTCGACAGTGGATATGCGGGCGCTTCCCTCGCCAACTGTAGTCGCAAGCTGGGTGTCTGAAACAGCTGCGTGCTGTGCTGGAATCTCAACAGCAGGGCTAAGGTCCGTTCGGATAAAACGAATACCCGTGTTGATTGGCGCAGGCCGCAGCGTTAAGCGCACCTTCTCGCCAGTATGCAGACCAATGCCTGTCGCACTAATCGCGTTTTTTAATGTTCTTTGCTTGATCATTCCAAATCCTTCGCTTGAAACCCTTCCGCCTTAATTCGCGCAAACGCTTCCACTCGCCGCGACATTTTGACCGCCTGGTCGACAGTTTTAGGGTGGCTTCCTAGCCGACCTGTTTCAAAACGGCCCGAATGTTAGCAAACCTCACCTAAAAAACCTACGGAATTACTCCAATATTGACCCCAATAGTGGAGAAAAGTTGCAAACTTACACACTAAACCGAATATTTCTTAACTTTAGTATCGGATTAATAATTTTTGCCAAAAAAAAGGGCGCGTTACGGGAGTAGCGCGCCCCAATTCGGTCAGTTTACTTAAGATGCTTTCTTAGTCAGCCTGGCGCCTCAAAAAAGCCGGAATATCAAGATACTCTAGATCCTGCTGCTTAACATCCCCTTTACCCTCACCCGCTGCTTTATTTCTAATAACTGTCGGCTTATCCAAGACCCCATAGTCAGGCACGCCATTTCCTGCTAAACGCTTGCGAAGCTCAGTCTGCAATTCAGCGGTCTTCTGATCTTCATCAAGCCCAAGCCCAGTTGCAACCACCGTTACACGCATTTCGTCTCCCATAGCTGGGTCGATCACCGTTCCGATAACGACAGTTGCATTCTCTGAAGCGAAATCCTCAACCGTCGATCCTACTTCCGAGAATTCTGTGAGCGTAATGTCCAAACCTGCAGCAATATTTACCAGCAGCCCCTTCGCACCAGAAATATCAATATCTTCAAGCAATGGAGAGCGGACGGCAGCCTCAGCAGCCTCGATGGCCCGGTTGTCACCCTGTGCTAAACCAGACCCCATCATAGCCATGCCCATTTCAGACATCACCGTCCTTACATCAGCAAAATCAACGTTTATCATTCCTGGTCGAATGATGAGATCAGCAATTCCCTGAACCGCGCCAAGCAGTACGTCATCTACGGTTGAAAACGCCTGAAGCAAAGGCGTGTCATCATTCATGATGTTCAACAACTTTTCGTTGGGCACCGTAATGAGCGAATCGACATACTCCGACAACTCAGCAATTCCTTGCTCCGCAATATTCATTCGCTTCTTGCCTTCAAAAGGGAAAGGCTTTGTCACCACAGCGACAGTCAGAATTCCAAGCTCGCGGGCGATTTGCGCGACGATGGGAGCCGCGCCGGTTCCAGTACCACCACCCATGCCAGCCGTAATAAATACCATATCCGCACCTTCGAGCGACTCGCGCAACAATTCCTTGTCCTCGATCGCGGCTTGCTTTCCTCTCTCTGGGTTAGCTCCCGCACCAAGCCCCTTTGTTACATCGTGACCCAATTGAAGGAGAGTTCCAGATCTCATGCGTTGCAACGCTTGAGCGTCGGTATTCGCGCAAATGAAGTCCACTCCATCAATCTGCTTGTCCACCATATGCTGGACAGCATTGCCGCCGCCACCTCCCACTCCGATGACCTTAATGACCGCGTGTTGCGGCGAATTATCTACTAGTTCAAACATGGATGATTCTCCTGACCGATTTATCCAAGGTTGTTATTGTCCAAGCAACCAGCTTTTGACTGACTGCCATATTGAACCGCTTTGCGTCTCGCTTCGGTGAGCTCCGTGAGATTGGGGATCATTCCCCAAACCGTACTGCAGCAGCCCGACAGACGTGGCATAGATCGGGTTTCTCACGATATCTGAGAGACCAGCGACACTCTTTGGTTTTCCGATATTTACCGGCATATGAAAAATCTCCTCGGCAAGCTCAACGACCCCTTCCATTTTTGACGTACCCCCAGTAAGGACGATGCCCGCAGGGATCAGATCTTCAAAACCACTACGACGAAGCTCTGCCTGAATCAAAGTGAACAGCTCCTCGTACCGCGGCTCTATCACTTCGGCTAGCGCTTGTCTCGATAAATCCCTGTCATCGCGCTCGCCCACGCTGGGCACTTTTATTGTCTCGTTTTCACCAGCAAGAGAGGCCAGTGCACATCCATATTTAATCTTGATTTCCTCCGCGTTTTGCGTCGGCGTTCGAAGTGCCATCGCAATATCATTAGTCACTTGATCCCCCGCGATAGGGATCACCGCGGTGTGCTTAATCGCACCCTCCGTGAAAATAGCGATATCAGAGGTACCGCCGCCTATATCAACCAAGCAGACCCCCAAATCTTTTTCATCGTCCGTCAACACCGCAAAACTTGAGGCCAACTGCTCCAGAATGATGTCGTCAACGGCTAGACCGCACTGCTGAATACACTTCTCGATGTTTTGTGCTGCATTCACCGCACATGTAACCAAGTGAACCTTCGCTTCCAGGCGGACCCCAGACATGCCAAGCGGCTCTTTGATCCCTTCCTGGCTATCAATCAGAAATTCCTGAGGCAGAATGTGGAGAATTTTTTGATCTGCCGGAATCGCAACAGCCTGCGCTGCATCAATAACTCGATCAATGTCTGGCTGGAAAACCTCACGATCACGAATTGCAACTATCCCGTGAGAGCTCATGCTACGAATGTGGCTGCCAGCGATACCAGCGAAGACAGACTGTATTTGACAACCCGCCATAAGCTCGGCTTCTTCAACCGCTCGTTGAATGGATTGAACAGTTGAGTCAATGTTTACGACTACACCTTTCTTTAACCCACGCGAGGCATGGCTTCCGATTCCAATAATTTCTAACTGCCCTTCTGGACCAAGCTCTCCAACAATGGCAACTATTTTGGACGTCCCGATATCTAGTCCAACGACCATACGACCAGCCGCACTCCGATTCATAGGTTATCCCTCGTTGTAACGTCCGCATTTGATGACCACATCTGGTTCAGGGTAGGAAGTGAGCTATTGAGTGCGACACCATCTGGGTACCGAGCATCAATTCGAATCTGCGTCTCCTTGACACTGTGAGCCTTTAATCGGTCTGTAACGGCCAACGCTCGTGACAGTCGATCCATTAGTTCCTCTCTCCCAAGAAGGATTGACCAGCCATTATCTAACTCGACCTCGACAGATCCGCGCTCGCGAACGTAGAGCGCCTTGATTTTGTCCCGCGTCAGCATCTGACTGACTCGCTGATAAGTGCGCATCACTGCATCTAATTGATCAGCTGGCCCGTGCAGGTGAGGGAGGTCAAATCCAGTCAGCAAGGGAGAACTGAAAGTTGTCCCTTGCTGATTAATAAACCCAAGGTCATTCCAATAGGCGATAGGGATCTCAGACTCAACCTCCACCACTAACCTACTTGGCCAACGCAAAGTAACATCTACACGTGCAACCCAATCGATTCGTTCGAGACTTGATTTCACGCTGTCAATATCACCGAGATCGGACGCAATACTAGTCAGTGCTGAGCGAAGATCAGCGCGTCGCCGATCATCAATCTCACCAATAATCTGCACCAAACCAACCTCTTTCTCGGTCGGTGTCAGGCCTCTTACTTGAGCGGCCGCAACAATGACTCCAATGATTAGCAAGCTCCAACCAATCAATCTCAACACGTTAAGCGCCCCCTCTCTCAACCAATTCTACTTGCGGCTCTTTAAAGTGGTAACGGGCCTGAAGCTCTGCCGCGAGCGTTGCTGTTTCACCCGCACCCTGCGTCAACAAAATATCGTTATTTTCGACGATCGAGGCTATATGATCCCTCGCCACAGCAATCGACTCAGCCCAATGTGCGCGCTCTCCCATTTCCAATCTGAGTCGCTCATATAAATCGAACCCTGTCGAACCAGGAATAGGCATCTCTCCTGCGGGGTAAACCTCCGTTAGGAGCAGAACGTCGACGGATTTAAGCACCTCAACAAATTGGTCAAATAATTCGCTAGTTCGAGAGTAGCGATGAGGCTGATAGACCATAACCACTCGTCTATCGGGCCAACTAGCGCGTGCAGCATCGATAGTGGCTCGAACCTCGCTAGGATGATGTCCATAATCGTCTACCAACATAAAATGAGAACCGTCCGCATAACACCGACCCAACACTTCAAAACGACGACCAACACCTGAAAACTCGGCAAGCCCAAGTTGAATGGCCGACTGCTCCAACTCTTGATCGATGGCGACTGCGGTAGCGGCTAGGGCGTTCAGGACGTTGTGCCTGCCTGGCATAGAAATCTGTACTGGGAATCGGTCGCCTGTAGCCTGAACGACCACATCAAAAAATGAGGTCGTTTCCACCTGACGCCACCTCTCAGCACGCACATCAGCATTCTCCGAAAACCCGTAAGTGATGATTGGCCTAGTAATCTGGGGGATCATCGATGCAACGATAGGATCATCCACACACGCAATGAGCAGGCCATAAAACGGCAGGTTGTGGATAAACCCTAAAAACGCCTCTCTCAGCTTGCTGAAACTTCCGTCGTAATTAACCAAATGATCTCGGTCCACGTTGGTCAGCACCGTAATCATCGGCAGCAAATGCACAAATGAAGCATCACTTTCATCGGCCTCAGCGATCAAATAGCGCCCAGAGCCTAGCTTCGCATTACTTTGCACACCTTTTAACAAACCACCAATGATGAAAGTAGGATCTTTGTCAGCGGCGCCAAATAAACTCGCAACGATGCTTGTCGTCGTGGTCTTACCATGAGTTCCCGCCACAGCTATTCCGAACCGGTAGCGCATTAGCTCGCCCAGCATCTCGGCACGTCTAATGACTGGGATGCGTTTTTCCTTGGCTGCCCTGATCTCCGGATTCGCATCATCAACCGCGCTCGAGACGACAACGACATCTCGACACTCCACGTGCGCTTCGCGATGCCCCAGAAACACTTTCACGCCCAAGGATTGCAATCTCTGTGTTACCTTGCTCTCGGCTAGATCCGAGCCGGAAATCTCAAATCCTTGATTGACCAGCACCTCCGCGATCCCGCTCATGCCAGAACCACCAACACCAACAAAATGAATGGATTTAACCCTGCCCATCTCCGCAAGGGACAGTTGTTCGAGACGTCGAGTCACGAGCGACCTCCTTTCGCATTGGGAGGTGGCGGCGCTTGTCTGATCTCCCACTCGACTCGAAGCAAGAGCCCGATCATCAAGCAACTAACTAACAAACTATTCCCGCCAAAACTCATCAGCGGTAGCGTGAGGCCTTTCGTCGGTAAAAGACCCAGGTTGACGCCAAGATTAATGAGCGCCTGAACGCCGAGCATCACGCTGATACCTGCTGCAAGAGCGCCATGAAAGACAAAATCGACTCTGAGCGAGTGCTTTGCGATAATAAGCCCACGACCCACGAGGACCCCAAATCCGAGCAAGGTGAGAAGTGCCCCAGCAATGCCCAGTTCCTCCACCAAGATCGAGAACAAAAAATCAGTATGTGCCTCGGGCAAATAAAATAGTTTCTGAACCGAATTGCCAAGCCCTAAGCCCAGCCATTCACCGCGCCCGATAGCAATTAAGGCCTGTGTCAGTTGATAGCCCCCGCCATATTGGTGCGCCCAAGGATCAGTGAAAGCGACCAATCTGGCCATTCGATAGGGCTGCAGATAGATTAGTAAGGCAACTACACCAATGCCGACCAACACTGTCGGCAAAAAATATTTCATCGGGGTTTTGACGAAAAACAACACCGCCAACACTCCACTCATCATAACAATCACCGCGCCAAAGTCAGGCTGCGCAAGGAGCAACACACTCAGGAAGAGCGTAAGTCCAATGGGTAATAGATAACCTGGCAGCGTTGATGGACTCACACCTGACGGCCTGGCCACATACCCAGCGATGAACATAGCGGCCAATACTTTGACAAACTCGGAGCCCTGAAGTGTGAAAAAGCCCAAAGGAATCCAACGCGTCGCGCCATTGACCTCTCGTCCAACACCAGGAATCAGTACACAAATCAGCAGCAAGAGCGCACCAAGGTAAGCAATGATATGCAAGCGCTGCCATGTTCGTATGGGAATAACGAGCGTCGCGAGCAATCCAACAACTGCAAGTGCAATAAAGGAGCTGTGTTTTACAAGCAGATAGAAAGGATGACCGAAATTACGAGCAGATATTTCTGTGGACGCTGAACCCACCATCACAAAGCCAAGCAACAGCAGAAAGGCTGCCGACCCAGCGACCAATTGATCGAGCGGCGCCCTGCTTTCCATGACTGAAGACGAAAGCTTCACCGCACTCACGCGACTAACTCCAAGACGCACCGCCTGAACACGTTGCCGCGCGCCTCAAAGTCTTGAAACTGGTCAAAACTCGAGCAGGCCGGCGAAAATAGAACCACATCTCCATGAAGGGACATGGCATGCGCACTGGCGATGGCATTAACGAGGTCTTCGAAGACCTCTTGGTGAAACGACTCTCCTAATTGTTCGCTGATGAGTCCGGCTGCCTCACCATACAGCAGAACACCCTTGATCGACGCCATCTCAGAGAGGGTTCCGGCCAACAGACCGTAGTCTTCCTGCTTCGCCTGGCCACCAGCAATCAAAATCAAGGGAGCGCCATCGCCAAAACTACGTATAGCGCTGACTGCTGCTCCCACGTTAGTGGCTTTGGAGTCGTTGACCCAGGTCACCCCGTTTCCTGTGTCGACCACTTCGCACCGATGGGCGAGACCCGTGAACGACTTCAAGGCCGCAAGGGATGACTCGAACGGCAAGCCCAAGCACAGCGAAACACTGATCGCAGAAGCTGCGTTCAAACTATTGTGTCGACCCAACCAAACGCCATGTTTATGAATTTCTCCCTCCGCACCTGCATGCTTGAAGCGATAGGATTTGCCAGTATCAATCACCTCCACACCCCTTTTGGTGCCAACTGAACCGTCCTCACTTCGACGCACTTGCTCGACCCACAGCCAATCCTGGGTAGACGCTTTAAGAGCCTGCTCAGCTCGCTCGACGCGCCAAGTATCAAAACAGACTACCTTGTCTGAAGCCCCAAGAATCTTTTCCTTGGTCTTGTAGTACACATCAATCGATGGATAGCGGTCTAAATGATCGGGCATCAGATTAATCAGCGCGCCGACATGAAGGTTGATTACCGGATCTAGCTCTAATTGATAACTCGAAAATTCTATCACCGTGAGCTCAGGTCTCTCGCCTAGCGTATCGAGGACTGGTAACCCGATATTTCCAGCAGCGATCGAGCGAATTTGATGAGACTTAGCGATATGGTCGATCATGGCGACTACCGTTGACTTGCCGTTAGAGCCAGTCACCCCAACCAACAAGCCGGCCACTTCTCGCTCAAAGAGGTGCAAGTCGTTGATCAATTCAACACCATGATCTTGGGCGCGCTGAAAAAGGGGTCGCGTGAGCGGGATACCAGGACTAACGATCCAAGTTTGGCCAGTTACAGGCGACAGTTCCGCGAGCGTCGAGACGCCCTCACAATGCTGAAGCGCACTCAGCTCTGCCTTTGCTTTTCCGTCCAGGTGGTCATCGGCCACCCAGAAAGACACGGCACGCTCCTCAAAAAAGCGAGCAACGGAGCGACCCGTCCGCCCAAAGCCTACCACTACGTTAGTCATGGCGGCCTGCTCCCCGGGCGAAACAAGCTTCTACCACTTCACGATCAGAAAAAGGATGTGAGACCCCATCTATCTCTTGAAAACGTTCGTGACCTTTGCCCAGAATGACAAGCACATCGGAGGCAGCGAGCAGATCAATACCTTTTTCAATCGCCAGACTTCGGTCTAACTCCACCAGCGAGTTTGCATCTGCAGGTAGGTCGGAAAGCATTTCCTCAACGATCTGAAGGGGTGGTTCGGACCGTGGGTTATCGCTCGTAAAAATCGCAATATCGCTCAGCTGTGCTGCCAAACGCCCCATCACTGGACGCTTAGTGCGGTCCCGATCACCCCCACATCCAATAACCGTGATGATCCGACCAGAGTAATGCTGGGCTATCGTCTTCAATGTACTTTGAACGGCGTCGGGTGTGTGAGCAAAATCGATAAATAACGCACCCCTTGGTGCAGAAACACGTTCTAGACGCCCAGGCGGGGGCTCGAGCATAGGCAGTATCTCAACTATCGAGTCCAATGAGTGACCCAAGTCTTGAAGCCAGCCGGAGACAGCAAGTAAGTTGCTCAGATTAAAATCGCCTAACAGCCTGCACTCAGCAGACCGACTAGACCCCTTAATCCTGAGCTGAAAACGGCTGCCAATGGGGGTTGTTTGGATCGCAGCAGCGGAGATATCGGCCGTGTCGCTCTCAATCCCGTAAGTTAATACTCGTTTTGCGTTGGTCCTTCCGGTCAACTCCCGCCCAAACGCGTCATCAATATTAATGATCGCAACATCAAGACCTGCTCGACGAAACAATTTCGCCTTCGCCTCACCATAGGCCTCGAAAGAACCGTGATAGTCCAGATGGTCATGAGTCAGATTGGTAAAAACTGCGGCATCGATGCGAGCCCCTTGTAATCGGTTTTGATCAATACCATGCGAGGACGCCTCCATATGGACAACTTCGGCTCCGCAGGCTTTGAGCGCTGCAAATTCGCTGTGGAGGCTTAACACATCAGGCGTTGTGAGCATCGCTGGCTTCAAGCCACTGAGTCGACCGGTCCCCAGTGTTCCAATCATGCCTGCGGACACGGACAAAAGGTTCAGCGCTTGTGCACCAAGATGCGCAACTGAACTCTTGCCATTGGTTCCGGTCACCGCGAGCAACTTAAACGATGACGAAGGCTCTCCAAAAAAACGATCAGCGAGATCGCCTAGCCGGTCACGAAGATCGCGAGCAATAAAAATCGGCAGCTCCGTCGCCTTCTCAACAGGACCAACAACCATGGCTGCCACCGCACCCTTTGAGAAGGCTTCGCTCACATGCTTACTGCGGGTGTCTGCGTCATCAGCTAACCCAACGAACAGATCACCCTCTTGGACAAAACGGCTATCCAGCGTCATCCCGTCGACGCCTATCGATGGCATGCCGTCGTCTTGCGTTAGCTCACGCAGGTTCATACAGCCTCCTGCACAAAAGTGGGTAGCACGCTATTCAGCCTCAGGACACTCCGCATCACTCTCGAGAATATGGGCGCAGCAATGCTGCCCCCTCCTACGGAGGCCGTCTTGGGTTCATTAATCACCACAACGCCGACGAATCGCGGGGATGGCAAAGGGGCAAATCCAGCAAAGAACGCGATGTGACGTTGGTCATCGTAACCTCGCTCGCCTAGCTTACGAGCGGTCCCCGTTTTCCCCGCAACCTCGTATGCCTCAATCGCTGCCTTTTTGCCGGTCCCTTCGGTCACCACCCGATGAAGCATCGACTGCAATGCGACCGCAATGTCTTCGGTCATTACCCGCTCTGACTTAAGAACCGGATCCTTAATCAAACCAACACTTTGTTTGACCCCCCCGGAGGCAATAGTTTGGTAGGCTTGTGCAAGCTGCAAGGGCGTGACTGTTAGACCATACCCGTAGGCAAAGGTCACCCTCTCCACATCTTTCCATCGTCGCCGATTGGGCAGGAAGCCGCTACTCTCTCCGGGAAAACCAATACCCGTCACTTCCCCAAAGCCCAACTTTTGAAATAAATTCCAAACATCGTATTCGTTGACCATCAGCGCTAGTCGGCTAATGCCGACCTGACTTGAGTGGGCGAGGATGCCACCCAAGTCAAGCTCGCCACGATTACGCGGGTCCCTGATCACGGCATTCCCAACTCGCATGAAACCGGGGTGGGTGTCTACAATAAAATCCGCTGGCTTGCCAGACTGGAGCGCGATCGCAACGGTAAGCGGTTTGACAGTTGAGCCGGGTTCAAAAGTATCGGTTATTGCCCGATTCCTGACGGAACTTAGGTCGAGCTGAATGCGATTGTTTGGGTTGTAGGAGGGCTGGTTGACCATGGCAAGGATCTCGCCAGTGTGGACGTCCAGTAAGACCATCGAACCTGACAGGGCCTCGTATTGCTGCACTGCAGATTTAAGCTCACGGTAGGCCAAAAATTGCAATCTCTGATCAATCGACAATTGCAACGCCCGGCCAGGCACAGCCTCTGCGATCGGCATCAAATCCTTGACGACCTCGCCATACAGGTTCTTAAGAACCTTTTTCTTTCCGGGCTCGCCTTTGAGCCAATGATCGAAAGAGAGCTCTATCCCTTCTTGTCCGCGATCGTCGATGTCGGTAAACCCGACCACATGAGCCGTCACCTCTCCCGCAGGGTAGAACCGATGGTATTCCCTCTCACCATAAACACCTGGAATTCCGAGACTTAAGATTAGATCAGCTTCAGGAGGGGAAATACGCCTGCGGAGGTACACGAAATTGCGCCCGGTCGCACGAGTCATCTTCGACCTGAACTCATCAAGCGTAACTCCTAAGCCTGAGGCCAAGGCACGGATTCGGACCTCATCGTCAGGCAGCTCTGATGGATTTGTCCAGAGGGAAACAACTGGCGAACTGACCGCGAGAGGGTCACCGCGGCGATCAAGGATCATACCCCTATGGGCATTGATCTTCTGCATGCGAATCGTTCTCGCATCTCCTTGATCTTGTAGAAAGTCTTTTTCCTCGACCTCCAACTGCACGAGTCTCGCGGCCATCGCCAACATTGCAGCGATAAACAAGAAGAGCGCGATGTGCACCTTTAAAGTGGCTGTCATCAAAGCGCCTCGTCTCGTGGTAGTGGCTCCACCTGAGGCCTAACGACCAGTAAATTAGTCTGATCCGGCGAGCGCATTTGCAAGGTTTCTCTAGCCAGTTGGTCGACCCGGTTATACCCGGCCCAAACGCTCTGTTCGAGCAATAATTTTTCATACTCACTATCTAAGGTATCGCTCGCATGCTGCGCTGTTTGAAGGCTAGCGTACAGAGCCCGGGTTGCGTGGGAGACGTAAATGACAGAGAGTGCACTGACCAAAAACACTAAAACCAGTACCATCGATCTTCTTCCCGAAGGCGTCCAAAAATAATTGCGACACTGGACAAGCACCCCTTTGCCAATCACGCCACTTTCTCCAGCACCCGCATCACCGCGCTCCTAGCTCGAGGATTTCGATCCACTTCAGCGGCAGAAGGCTTCCATTTTCCAACCAATTTAAAGCTGGTTTGGAACTCCGTGTTCTGGATAGGCAATTTCCTGGGAATAGGCGGTGGCGTCGTCAAACTACGCATAAACTGCTTGGTCGTTCGGTCTTCAAGACTATGGAAACTAATAACAACGAGTCGACCACGCGGCGCTAGTACCGCCACCGCAGCTGCAAGGCCTGCCTCCAACTCTCGCAGCTCCTCATTAATGACAATACGAATAGCCTGAAATGTCTTTGTGGCGGGATGCCGCTTCTGTCGTCCTTCTGGAAGCACTGATGCAACGATGTCAGCCAACTGATGGGTGGACGTAATAGGATGCTTGTCTCTTGATTCAACAATCCGGGCCGCAATCTTTCCAGCCGACCGCTCCTCTCCATAGGCCTTAAGCGTAGCTCTCAGCTCCTCAAAACTGACCCTAGCCAACCAAGCGCTTGCCGTTTCGCCCGTGGTCACATCCATCCGCATGTCGAGCGGTCCATCGCGCATAAAGCTAAATCCTCGGTCGCTCTGATCCAGTTGAGGCGAAGAAACACCTAGATCCAGGAGAACGCCGTCGACAAAGTTGAGGTCTGCCGACTCGACCACACTTTTAAGATTAGAGAAGGCACTATGCGTCGCCGTCACTCGCTTATCCTTTTCGACTAGAGCAGCTGCAACATCCATCGCAGCAGGGTCTCTATCCATCACGAGCAGCCTCGCCCTACCGGATAGATGTGTCAGTATCAGAGAGGCGTGCCCTCCTCGGCCAAATGTGCCGTCAACGTAGATACCATCGGATGAATGCACCAGACAGTTCACGGCTTCTTCAAGGAGAACAGGAATGTGCGCCAACGCCAGCCTTCCTTATAACGATAAAGATTTCAGTTCCTCTGGAAGCTGAGCTTCAGACTCCTCATCAAGCCACTGCTCTCTTCGCTCAGTCCAAAGCATTTCGTCCCACAACTCCAATTTGTTGCCCTGCCCGAGGAGCACTGCGTTTTTGCTGAGTCGTGCATATTCTCTGAGCGGGGGAGTTACGAGCAGGCGCCCGTTGCGGTCCATTGGAATATCGGTGGCGTGTCCTATCAGCAGTCTTTGAACTCTCCTCGCAGCTGAGTTAAAGCTGGGTAGCGCTTCAACCTTGCGCTGAATATCCTCCCAAGCCGGCTGAGGATAAATCAGTAAACAGCGCTCCTCGGTATCAATCGTCGCGACCATCCTGCCATCGCAGAGCGAGTTGATCTCATCACGATATCGAGTGGGCACGGTTAGACGCCCCTTCGTATCCATATTGATGTGATTCACCCCACGAAACATTGCTGCTGCTCCATCAATGCCCACTAATTCCCACAAAAACCCACATTTCTGCACTTGAGACATTAATTTCCGAGATGGTTAATGTCAAGCGCCGAAATTCAGCTTTTTTCTTTATTAGACAAGGGCTTAGAGAGCCTTCCGGGCAAAGAAAAGCTATTCACAAAGATCGTCATTTTTTACATCGGTATGAGAAAGGTTCTTAATGTGATTTCTTAAGACCAGGGAATAACACAACACTGCTTGATTTTCTCGATGTATAGCCGACATTGCGCACAAGAAGCGACGATCCCCTTACAGCTCTCGGATTGCTAATTGAACGAGACGCTGAGCAGATGCCTCAAAAGCGGTTTCTCTACAGCCTCTGCACCTAAAACTGACCGGTACACTTGGTTTAAACGCACGCCAAAAGTGGCAAAGTAGAGACAGCACCGCCGTTGGCGTGATTAGCGCCCAGATAACGATACAACACAGCAATGGTTAGTGCTGGGCTAACGGTCTCAAAACGGCGCCAATGCTCAAAGGGAAAAGGATCACGAGCTCAGTATGCACTGTTAAAATGGGAGTTTTTTTAGAATTAGGGCATCGAGATGGGCTGATTGAAATGCCGAACGCCGGAATAAGGAAGACAAACTGGCAAGACAAAGTAAGGGGAGTCGACCATAAGCCGGGTTCTGTCTTGGGTAATCATTCATCTGTGATGCTTGTCGCCAAGCACCTATAGCGACCTACCCGAACCCTCG
>MDSZ01241700.1_pt1 | contig 14562 bp, 16 predicted proteins | sample 811201 | NCBI WGS metagenome assembly MDSZ01 (sample SAMN05326647, study PRJNA326480) | marine metagenome | isolation source: seawater | place: Indian Ocean: North | collected 2010
ACTCTTTGAACATAATTCCTTGTTTCTTTAAATCTTATTAATTCAATCCAGTCTATATAGCTCAATTGATTTTTAGTTGGATCACCATTAACTCTTCTCCAAGTTTTTACTCTATTGGGACCCGCGTTGTAAGCTGCTATTGCGAAAGGATAAACTCCATTATAATCAGTTAATAAACCATCAAAATAGTATGAACCTAATTTGATATTATAAATTGGATCTTCGGTTAAGCCACTGATGCTATAAGGTAACTTTGCTTGTTTGGCTACAATTTTTGCAGTATATTTCATTAATTGCATCATGCCTCTAGCACCAGCATAACTATTAGCCTTACTATCAAATTCACTCTCTTGTCTTATAATTGCGTGTATCATTTCGCTAGGGGGCATAGATTTATTATTAATTTCTCTTGGTGTTGAAATGATTGGATAATTATATTTTAAATAAAATCTTTTTTCGTAAGAAGCTTTCTTAGAGATTTGGATGGCAAAATCATATCTTTCTATTTCAGTTGCCAATTTAGCTGCCAATACTTCACTTCCTTCTTCAATATTTTGACTTGCCAGGTGTTTAAGTACGTCTTTTGAATATTTTGTGTGATCAAGTTCTTTTAAAATTTTTACTATCCGAACAAGTTTATTTTTTAAAAATTCTTTTTCATATTCTTTAGAATAAGTTGCATCCTCTTTTAAGGTAAATTCTCCCTCATAATTGATTTCTTTAAAACAAAGTTGACCATAATATGTTGTTAAAAACTTTGAACCTTCTTTAAAATATTCCTCAGCTTTTTTTGTATTACCTGTCTTTTGATATGATTTTCCCAACCAGTAGGCACCACGTGCTAAACTTATTGGATAACTTACATTATCATAAAAATTAAGAAAATGATTTATAGCGTATTCTTGTGATTTTAAAAATGAATGCGCTATCCAACCAGCCAACCATTCAGCTTCTGCAAACTCCGGCCCAGAAGAAAGAGAGTGTTCACTTGATACCTTATAAGCGGTCTTATATCTTTTTTTATAAATTAAACTCCTTACTATACTTTCTCTTTGTTTCCACCACAGGTCTGCCCTTACTAATTCTTCTTCGGTTCTATTTGAATTATCGTACAGAATTTGAAGGGAGGATTCCAATCTACCTCTTCTGTTTCTCCATTTTAATCTATCGTATTCCAGACCTATATCTTTTTTAAATCTATCTGGAACTTTTGCAATAGCATTATCAACTCCATATGAATTACTCATTAATATTTGTCTAGCATTATATAAAGCTTTAAAATCTGAAGGTAAATAAACAAGCATTCTCTTAAGATCCCAATATTTTTTATTCCAAGCTAGGTAATCTGCTCTTTTAATATGATCTTCACTATCTAAAATTGATTTAAATTTTTTTCGATAAAATCTTAGCTCACTCTTACTTAAATCTGCGCTTACCCAACCTTCTTTTATTAATGTTTTTGAACTATTTAAATCTTTTAGATCAAAATACGCCTCACCTAATTTGATTTTTCCAGTACCACTAACTGGTGGAAATTCTTCAAACCATTTTATAATATTTTTAGGTGAAGAATTTTTAAGATAAATCTTCTGTTCAGCTAAATATTGCAATCTTCCAATTCTAGGAAAATCCATATTATTTTTTATAAAAGTTTCATACGTTGAAAATGTTGCATTGTTCGAGCTTTTCATCAAGTAAAGCCATTGGACAAATAATTTAAAATCTTTATCTTTTATTTTTTCGGAAGTTTTATACCCCGTAATCATCTTACCTGATTTAATCTGACTAAAGGCTGTCTTTGCTCTTTCAAAGTCTTTTTGACTGAGAAATTTTGATTTTTTGACTGAGGCGGTTACTTTCTTGATAGTTTTGGGTTTTTTTTTAGGTAAAACGAAACCAGCAATTTTAACTTTTTTTTCTACCTTTTGTACTGTTTTCTCTAACTCTTTTGTTTTTTCTATAATTTCTTCTTTTTTCTTAGTAGCCGTCTCAGTTTTAATAATTGGTTTTGATTGGGGTATCAAATTTTTATTGGATGTTTTAGTTTTTTCAATTTTTTTAAAAACAGAAGGTTTGTCTTTAGGCAGTATGAAATTATTATCAGCTAAAGCAATGAGATTTACATCTATTAATAGTAATAAAATAGCTAGACTAATTAATCGAATAAGCATAAAAATAGATTATAAATAATCTTATATTGATTTATGTTCAAAGGTTCAATCGTAGCATTAATAACACCTTTTAAAGATAATAAATTAGATGAAAGTAATTATACCGAAATATTACATCATCATCTCAAAAATGGTACAAATGGCGTTGTACCAGCTGGTACAACAGGAGAGTCCCCAACTTTATCTCATAATGAACATAAAAAAGTAATCGAAATTGCTGTAAAAGAATGTAAAGGTAAAATTCCTGTAATTGCAGGCACAGGTTCTAATTCAACGAGCGAGGCTATTGAACTTTCAAAACATGCCGAAAACTCAGGTGCTGATGGTTTATTAATTGTAACACCTTATTATAACAAACCTACACAAGAGGGGTTATACGAACATTATAAATCAATTAATGATAAAGTTGGTATTCCAATTATAATTTACAATATACCATCAAGATCTGTAATTGATATGTCCGTAGATACAATGGCAAAACTATATGAACTGAAAAATATTAAGGGCGTTAAAGATGCAACAGGAAATCTTGATAGAGTAGATCTTCAAAAAAAAGCAATGGGAAAAGAATTTATTCAGCTTACTGGAGAAGATGACAATGCTTTAGAGTTTAATAAACGTGGTGGTGTAGGCTGTATAAGCGTTACAGCAAACATAGCTGCAAAATTATGTTCTGATTTTCAAAATCAATCGTTAACCAATACAAAAGATTCAATTAAAAAAGCCGAAGAAATTTTTAAAAAATTATCTCCACTACATAAAGCTTTATTTATAGAAAGTAATCCGTCTCCAGTAAAATATGCAGCTTCATTACTTAAGCTTGCATCTGATGATGTGAGATTACCTCTTGTAAAAGTCAGAAAAGAAACAAAAGTAATAATTGAAAATGCTTTAAAAAGTGCCAAATTACTTTAATGAAAAAGAGAACATTCCCTGGTCAAAAAATAATTTGTTTAAATCGAAAAGCAAGTTTTAACTATTATTTATTAGAATTAATAGAAGCAGGAATTGTTTTAAAAGGCTCAGAAGTAAAATCATTAAGAGATGGGAAAGCTAGCATAGCTGACTCATATGCAATTGATAAAAATGGAGAAATTTTTTTAGTAAATTCTCATATCCCTCTTTATAGACAATCAAGTTACAACAATCACAATCCAAGAGAAGATAGAAAATTATTACTCAACAAAAAAGAAATTAATAAACTTATAGGGAGAGTAAGACAAGAGGGGTTAACTTTAGTCCCAACTAAAATGTATTTTGTTAAAGGGAAGGCAAAAATAAATATAGCTGTTGCAAAAGGAAAAAAATTATTTGATAAGAGATTGGTTAAAAAAAAGCGAGATTGGCAAAGAGAAAAAGCTAAAATTTTTAATAGAAAAAATAGATGATTTATTTAAGCATTGGATCGAATTTAAATTCAAAATTTGGAGATAGATTTGAAAATATCCGAAGATCATTAAAGTTATTAGAAAATAAAAAACTTAAAATCTTAAAAGTTTCAAGGTTTTATGAAACACCTTCTTACCCAAACAAAAAACTACCTAAATTTATTAATATAGCTGTTAAAATAGATTTTTTAGGTAGTCCTATTGAGCTTTTAAAATTAATGAATTTGGTTGAAAAAAAGATGGACCGTGTGGTTACTCTCAATAATGAGCCAAGAACTTTAGATATTGATATTATTGATTTTAAATCAATGATTACAAATACAAAATTATTGACATTGCCACATCCAAGAACTCATGAGAGAAATTTTGTTTTAATGCCATTATATGAAATATGTCCTGACTGGAAACATCCTGTAAATAATCTAAAAATTGATATTTTAATCAAAAATTTAACTCCAACTAAAAGGAATGAGATTACAAGAATAAAAGAAAGTGTTATATTAGATTTATGATAAATAATGAAGAACTGATTAATAAAGTAAAATCATATAATAAATTTCTAAATTATGACGCTTTGAACAAAGCTTTCAAATTTGCATTAGATGCACATAAAAACCAAAAAAGAAAGTCAGGTGATCCTTTTGTAATACATCCTGTCGCTGTTGCAAACATACTTTCTGAACTAAAATTAGATAGCGCAACAATAACGACTGGCCTCTTACACGATACAATAGAAGATACTAACGCTACTTACGACATAGTTTTGAAAGAGTTTGGTAAAGAGGTCGCAGATTTAGTGGATGGGGTCACCAAAATTTCTGCTCTAGAAAATAAAGCGATAGAAAATAATAAAGCAGAAAATTTTAGGAAACTTATTTTAGCAACATCCAAAGATATTCGAGTTCTTCTGGTAAAAATAGCTGATAGATTACATAATATGAGAACAATTAATGGGTTTAAATCAGAAGACAAAAAGAGAAAAATAGCAAAAGAAACAATGGAAATCTATGCACCATTATCCGATAGAATGGGTATGAATAGAATTAGAGATGAACTAGAAGATTTATCTTTTGGTGTATTAAATAATAAAGCGAGAAATCTTATTTTAGAAAGACTTAAGTTTATAAAAAATAATAGAGAGGATAATTTTAATATAATTTCAAAGGAATTAATAAGTTTACTTTCCGGAAAAGGTGTTAAAGTCAAAATTGCGGGAAGAGAAAAAAGACCATTTTCAATATGGCGCAAAATTCAAAAGAAGAAAATTTCTTTAGAACAATTAACAGATATTGTTGGATTTAGAATTATAGTCGAAAGTGTTGAGGATTGCTATAAAACTTTAGGTATTTTGCATAGTCACTACTCAACTGTTCCTGGGAAATTTAAAGATTATATTTCAACACCTAAAATAAATAATTATAAATCAATTCATACTTCACTTATTGGTCCAAAAAAACAAAGAATTGAAGTGCAAATAAGAACTTATGAAATGCACGAATTTGCTGAAAGAGGTATAGCATCACATTGGAAATATAAATCCTCCGAAAAGTTTTCAGATCTTTCTTGGAAAGAATACGATTGGTTAAGAGACTTGGTTGAAATTTTAGAAGCCGGCAATAATCCTGAACATTATTATGAGTTCACTAAAATGCAAATGTTCCAAGATAATGTTTTTTGTTTTACACCTAAAGGAGCCGTAATAAAACTTCCAAAAGATGCGACCTCAATTGATTTTGCATATGCTGTTCATACTAAAATAGGTGATACAGCAATTGGAACTTATGTAAATGGAAGAGAACTATCTTTACAGCACCCCCTTAAAAATGGCGATATGGTGAAAATAATTACCTCTAAAAAAGTTTCCCCTTCAATGCATTGGCTTTCCTCTACTAAAACTGGAAAAGCAAGATCAGCAATAAGAAAATATTGGGAGGGAAGAATGAATAAAAATATCACAAATGAAGAGAAAATGTATTCATCTACAATAGTGATAGATCTACCACACAAACCCGGTGTTTTAGGGGAAGTAAGTACTTTAATAGGGTTGAACGGTAGCAATATTATAAATGTTGAACTTTTAAAAAGAAAAAATGACTTTTTAAAGTTTTCTTTTGATATTCAGATAAAGGATTTAAAAAGCTTTACAAATTTAATGAGTCAAATTAAACAGAAACAATTAAATTTTAAAATAATAAGACACAAACAGAAAAAAAATGCTCTCTTACAAAGAATCCTTAAAAATTTTAAAAGAGACTAATGCCCTTATTGAAGGCCATTTTATTCTCTCTTCAGGATTGCACAGTCCAAAATATATTCAATGTGCCCAATTACTAAGTAAGCCCGAAAAAGCGAAAAAGATATGCGAGTCACTAGCGGAAAAAATTAAAAAAGAGTTTACAAATATTGATTTAATTTTATCTCCAGCTATGGGAGGAATAATTATAGGATATGAAATTGGACGAATATTAAATTTAGAAACTATTTTTGCAGAAAGAGTTAAAGGAGTATTTGAATTGAGAAGAAATTTTTCTCTTAAAAAAAACTCAAATATATTAATAGTTGAAGACGTAATAACAACAGGTAAATCATCGATAGAATGTAGTAAATTAGTTAAGAAAGCAGATGCTAATTTAATTGGTTTTGCCTGCATAATTGATAGAGCTAACAAAAAGTCAGAGATAAAAGAGAAAATTGTTTCTCAAATTCAACTAAACATTCCAACGTTTAATGAAAATGATATTCCTGATGATCTAAAATCTATTAAAGCAATTAAACCAGGAAGTAGAAACCTTTGATGTATAAAAAAAAGAGACTAGGAGTCAACATCGACCATGTTGCGACTGTAAGAAATGCAAGAGGAGAAATGTATCCGAGTCCGCTACGTGCAGCATTATTAGCTGAAAAATGTGGGGCCGACTCAATAACGATTCATTTAAGAGAGGATAGAAGGCATATAAAAGATAATGATTTAAAAGAAATTAAAAAAAGATTAAAAATTCCCTTAAATTTAGAGATGGCAGCAACAAAAGAAATGCTAAAGATTTCTCTAAAGTTTAAACCCTCTTTTGTTTGTATTGTTCCAGAAAAAAGAGCTGAAATAACAACTGAGGGAGGATTAAATCTTTCATTTAATCCAAAATTTTTATCTAAAATTATAAAAAATCTAAAAAAAAATGGGACAAGAGTAAGTCTTTTTATCGAGCCAATTAAAAAAGATATTTCAAAAGCCAAAGATTTAGGTGCGGACTGTGTAGAGTTACATACTGGAAAATTTTGTAACAATTTTAATAAAAATAAAAACTATAAAAAAGATTATGAAAAAATTAAAAAAGCAGCAGTCTATGCAAAGGAATTAAAATTAGAGGTTCATGCTGGTCATGGATTAAATTTTAAATCAACAAAAATTTTAACTAAAATTAAAAATATCGAAGAATTTAATATCGGTCATTTTATTGTGGGCGAGTCAATTTTTGATGGTTTTCCGAAAATAATTAAAAGATTTATAAAAATTATAAATAAAAAATGAAAGTATACGGCATAGGTATTGATATAATTAATATTTTAAGATTAAAAAATAAAATCATTCGAAATAATAATATAAAGAAGAGAGTTTTTAGTCCCGCTGAGATAAAATATTGCGAAAAAAAAATAAAGACCAAATACCTATGTTATTCTAAAAGGTTTGCAGCAAAAGAGGCATTTTCTAAGTCACTCGGTACAGGAATATCAGATGGAATTAGTTTTAAAGAAATAATTGTTACCAATGACAAATCTGGAAAGCCAAAGCTTAAATTAGTTGGAAAAACATTAAAAATTGTTAACAAATTATTCAAAAACAAAAAATATAAATTTTCAATCTCTCTTTCTGATGATAAACCAATAGCAATCGCAATAGTCTTAGCACTTTATGAAAAATAGATTTTTAATCATTTTAATAGATAATATTAAAACAATTTTTTACGCTTTATTAATCGCTGTGGCCATCAGGAGTATTTTATATCAACCATTTTACATACCATCATCATCTATGGAGCCTACTTTGTTAGTTGGAGATAGAATTTTTGTCTCAAAATTTTCTTATGGCTACAGCAAACATTCATTTCCTTTTAGTCCAAATATTTTCAATCAACGAATTTTTTCAAAACCGCCTGAGAGAGGTGACCTAGTAGTGTTTAAAACACCATCAGATAATAGAACTGATTATATCAAGAGGCTAATAGGACTTCCTGGGGATACTATTCAATTTAAAGACGGTGAGATTTTACTCAATAACAAAAAAATTCTTAGACAAAAAACAGATAAACAAATTCAAGTCATGTGTGGTTCTCAAAATCTCGATACTGTAAATTTCACTGAAACTTTACCTAATGGAGTAAAATATACTGCTGTCTATTCTAAAATAGGTACTTTAAAAAATTCCGATATATATAAAGTTCCACCAGAGAGTTTTTTTTTGATGGGTGATAATAGAGATTGTTCAAAAGATAGTAGATTTTTAAGTAGCGTTGGTTATGTAAATAAGATTAACTTAGTTGGAAAAGATTCAATTATTTTTTTTTCTAATGATACTAATAAAAGTAGAATTCTAAAGTTTTGGAATTTAAATGAATCCCTTAGGACTAACCGTTTTTTAAAAAAGTTATGATCGAAAAAAAAATATTAGAGCTACAAAATATTATAAGAATAAAGTTTGATAATGAAAACACACTAAAAGAAAGTTTAATTCATAAAAGTTGTAACAAAAATAAAAATAATGAGAAATTGGAATTCCTAGGAGATAGAGTCCTAGGTTTAGTTCTTGCAAAAACTTTACTTAAAATTTATTCAAAAGAAACTGAGGGCGCTATTGATAAAAAACTTGCTTCATTAGTCAATAAAAAAACTTGTGCGGATGTTGCAAAAAAAATAGACATTCAAAAATTTATGACATTTGGTCAGTCATATAAAAAGTTGAAACGTTCGGATGAGAAAATTACAAGTGATGCATTAGAAGCTTTAATAGGAGCAATTTATTTGGATAAAGGAATAGATATTGTTGAAAAATTTATTTTAAGATACTGGCATGATAAAATTCAACTTGCAGAAAATACCCAAATTGATGCAAAAACAAAACTTCAAGAATTTAGTTTAAAGAAGTATAAATTACTACCAAAGTATAAAATTATTAGAGAGTCAGGACCCCAACACAACCCTATTTTTAAAGTTGAAGTTTCAATACCTAACTCAAAAACCTATTCAGCTATTGGCAGCTCTAAAAAAGATGGTCAACAAAATGCTGCAAAAAAACTTCTAAAAGAACTTAAAATTTAAAATGAATTGGGAAGACGAAGGTTATTTATTAAGTAAAAAAAAATTTAGAGAAAATGAAAATTTGATCAATGTTTTTACTCTTAAATACGGAAAGATTTCAGGTATAGTTTATGGTGGATTATCTAGAAAAAAAAAAAATTACTTGCAAATAATTAATAAACTCTTTTTAAATTACTCGACAAAAAATATAAATAGAATTGGATACTTTAAAACAGAATTAATCGAACCAATTTCACCCAAATACTTTAATGACAAAAAAAGAACGGCAGCACTTTTATCAATAGGGTCAATTTTAACCTCTCTATTACCAGAAGCTCAAGTACATAAGAAGATTTATGTTTCATTATCTGAATTACTTAAAAGTTTAAATAACGATAATTGGATTTTTCTTTATATTTTCTGGGAGCTAAAAATTATCAGAGAATTGGGTTATGGATTTGAGTCTGATATGAAATTAAAAAAGATTAAAGATGATGATTTGACAATATTTGATATTGATGGTGTTAGATACAGTGTTCCTCCTTATATTCTCAAAAATGAACTACCAATAAAAATAAATAACGATATGATTAAAAATTCTCTAATATTTACAAGAAGTATTTTATTAAATAAGTTTTTTATTCCAAATAATATTTATTTTCCCCAATCAAGAATTTTATTAGAAAAATATTTTAACTAAAGTTTTTTATTTTTTTAAGTACATCTAGTGCAAAATAAGTAACAATAGCTGAAGATCCAGATCTTTTTAAAGAAATCAAAGACTCCAGAATAGCTTCATCATTTATTAACTTGTTCTTAATACCTGTTTTTATAAGTGAATATTCACCAGATACTTGATAAGAAAAAACAGGTATTTTGAAATTATCCTTAATTTTTGAAATAATATCTAGATAAGGTAATCCAGGCTTTACCATAACGAAATCTGCACCTTCCTTTATGTCCAAAGCAACTTCCCTAAAAATTTCATTAGAATTTCTATAATCCATTTGATAGGATTTTTTATTAGTTTTTAGATTTGTTCTTGAGCCCACAGCATCTCTGAATGGGCCATAAAAGTTTGAGGCATACTTAACTGCATATGACAATATTTTAACGTTCTGAAAATTATTTTTGTCTAATATTTTTCTTATACGACCAACTCTTCCATCCATCATGTCTGAAGGCGCAATAACATCACATCCCATTTGCGCTTGAAGAACTGACTGTTTTTCTAAAATTTCTATTGTTTCATCGTTGAGAATTTGTTTTTTTTTAATTATACCGTCATGACCGTGAGAAGTATAAGGATCTAAAGCTACGTCACACATAACACCTATATTCTTAAATTTGTTTTTAATTTTTATAATTGACTTACAAACTAAATTATTTTCATTTAATGCTTCAGTACCTTTAGAATCTTTTTTTTTGTTATCCGTGTGCGGAAAAATAGCTATCATTGGTATTCTAAATTTAACCGCTTGATTTACTATTTGATCTAATTTATCAACACTATACCTATAAACACCTTCCATGCTTTTTATTTTTTGTATCTTGTTTTTTCCTTCCGTAACAAAAATAGGTAAAATTAAATCGTTAGCGGAAAGGTTGTTTTCTGATACGAGTCGTCTAACCCAATCTGAGTTGCGAACTCTTCTCAATCTAATATCTGGATATTTTCCAATTATTCTCATCATTTTTTCAAATTTGCTATATTTTTAATGCGACAAATATAATATTATAACTTATAAGAAAAGTAATTTAATTAGTATATATGTCAAATTCATCAATATCATCGGATTTTTATCAAGTACCCAATCTTAATTTTGATATAAGTAAATTGAGGAAAGATCTTGAGAATATTTTAAAAAAATCAAAATATCAAACTTTAGGTATAACCAATTTTGCAGCTATACCAATGAACAGGATCCCGGGTGATGAAAGTTCAATACAAGGACACAATGTTAGAGGTATATATTGGACAAAACCCGACGAGTCTGGGAAAGAAGTTGCAAGAGACAAAGCAATAGATGAGTCCAAATATACAGAATTAACTAAAGAATTTAGAAATACTTATTTTGAGGAAGTTTACAAAGTTTTAAGATCAAAATTTAAATTAGGAAGGGTAAGAATATTATTAAAAGAACCAAGATCAACTTTAAGTTGGCATAAAGATCCCGAGCCAAGATTGCATATTCCAATTATAACAAATCCCGGATGTAAAATGGTTATAGAAGATGTAGCAAAACATCTACCAGCTGACGGAAAAGTCTGGATTACAAACAATACAAAATACCATAATTTTTTTAATGGCGGTGAACAAAACAGAATTCACATTGTTGCTTGCTTACTAGAAGATAGATTTAACTAATTTGAAATATCTCTTTAAAAACATCTGTATTTCATCAGATCACGCGGGATTCTCACTTAAAGAAAATATCAAAAACTATTTGATTAGCAAAAAAATTCAAATAATAGATTTAGGTCCTAGAAACGATAATTCTGTTGATTATCCAGATTTTGCTAAGAAGGTGGGTAATAGAGTAAAGTCGAAAAAAAGCGATGTAGGAATACTTGTTTGTGGCTCTGGTACTGGCATGTCAATATCAGCAAATAAAATAAAGGGAATTAGAGCTGCTGTTTGCTATAATATCAAATCAACACGTTTGTGTCGTCAGCATAATAATGCTAATGTGTTGTGTATTGGATCTAGACTTACTAGAAAAAAATTAGTAAACAAAATATTGTCTGCTTTTTTGAGTACTAAATTTGAAGGTGGTAGACACAATAGAAGGGTAAAAAAAATATAAGGATTATGTCAACAGTAAGAAAATTAAATAAGTTTATAAGTGGTTTCTTCGAAAATGATTTAAAGAAAACCGACCAAGAAATTTTCAAATCAATTAATGCTGAATTTGATAGACAGAAAAAACATATTGAACTAATTGCATCAGAAAATATCGTCTCAAGAGCTGTATTAGAAGCTCAAGGTTCAGTTTTAACTAATAAATACGCTGAAGGCTACTCTGGAAAAAGATATTATGGAGGATGTGAATTCGTTGATGTTGCTGAAAATTTGGCAATTGAAAGAGCTAAGAAATTATTTAATTCAAAATATGCAAATGTACAACCTCATTCGGGGGCTCAAGCGAACGGTGCAGTTTATTTGGCGCTATTAAAACCTGGTGATACTACTTTAGGAATGAGTTTGAATTCTGGTGGTCACTTAACTCATGGTGCCAAGCCAGCACAATCAGGCAAATGGTTCAATGCAGTTCATTATGAAGTAGATAAGGAAACTGGTCTTATTGATTACGATAACATAAAAAAACTTGCTATTGAACATAAACCTAAGTTAATAATTGCTGGAGGAAGTGCTTACTCAAGAATAATTGATTTTAAAAAATTTCGTGAAATCGCAGATTTAGTAAATGCGTACTTCTTAGTAGACATGGCTCATTTTTCTGGATTGGTTGCTGGAGGAGCTTACCCAAATCCAATAAATTATGCAGACGTGGTTACATCTACAACTCATAAAGTTCTCAGAGGTCCTAGGGGGGGAATTATTCTTACAAATAAAGATGAGCTCATAAAGAAATTTAATAGCGGAGTATTCCCAGGTCTTCAAGGCGGACCTTTGATGCATGTTATAGCAGCAAAAGCTGTTTGTTTTGAAGAGGCATTAAGAGATGATTTTAAATCTTACACAAAAAATGTTATCGAGAACGCAAAAGTTTTGGCAGAAACATTAACAAAAAATAATTTTAAAATATTTTCAGGAGGAACAGATACTCATTTAATGCTTGTGGACTTAAGACCTTATAAAGTTACAGGAAAAGATGCAGAGGAAAGTTTGGGTAGGGCAAATATAACTTGTAACAAAAATGGTATACCTTTTGATACAGAAAGCCCAATGATTACATCTGGAATAAGATTAGGAACACCAGCAGCTACCACAAGAGGGTTTTCAAAAAAAGAATTTAAAATAGTCGGCGAGCTAATTACTAAAATTATTAAAGGTTTATCTGAGAGTAAGGAAAATAATTCAAAAATTGAGGCAGAAGTTCAAAAAGAGGTGATTGATCTTTGTGACTCTTTTCCTATATATAGTATAAATTAACTAACAAATTCATGATTTGCCCTTTTTGTAGAGAAAAAGATACTTCCGTTGTTGATTCAAGACCAACAGAAGACGGAACCGCAATAAGACGTAGAAGAGTTTGTACTTGTGGAGGAGGCCAAAGGTTTACAACTTTTGAAAGAGTTCAATTTAGAGAACTGTCAGTTATAAAAAAAAATGGAAGACGAGCTCCTTTTGATAGAGAAAAACTTGCAAAATCTTTTTTTACTGCATTAAAAAAAAGACCGATAGACTCAGATACAATTGAAAAAGTTGTGTCTAGAATTTCCAGAGAACTCGAAGAATTAGGACAATCCGAAATTCAATCAAGCGTAATAGGAAAAAAAGTAATGGAAACCTTAAAAGAATTAGATAAAATTGCTTACGTTAGATTTGCTTCAGTATATACAAATTTTAAAGAAGTAGGTGAATTTGGAGAATATATTGAAAAATTGGATGCCAAGCCAAAGAAATAATCTAAATAAAAAACATAATAGACTACTTTATCTTGCTTTCGAACAAGCCAAGATCAACCTTGGAAGCACTAAGAGCAATCCGTCAGTTGGGTGTATTGTTGAAAAAGATGATACAGTTTTATCCTCAGGCGTTACATCATTTAACGGAAGACCTCATGCAGAGTTTAACGCATTAAACAAAAATAAAGATTTTAAAAAAGCTAGTTTATACGTAACTATGGAGCCTTGCTGTCATTTTGGCAAAACGCCACCATGCACGAGGATAATTATAAAAAAAAAAATAGGAAAGATTTTCTTTGCTTCAAAAGATTTTGACCCAAGAACAAAAAACAAATTAAAGAAAACACTTAAAAAAAATAAAATATACATAAAAAATATATCTCTCAAACAATATACAAAAAACTTTTATGGAAGTTATAGTTTACAACATAGTTTAAATTTACCTTTAATAGATGCTAAAATTGCAATAACCAATGACTATTTCACAAAACATAAAAAGCAAAAATGGATTTCTGGTTACAATTCAAGAAAAGTAGCTCATCTTTTACGCTCAATGTATGATTGTTTAATTTCTACTTCGAAAACTATAAACAATGATAATGCTATTCTAGATTGCAGAATAGAAGGTTTAGAAAGAAAAAGCCCAGATTTGGTAATTATAGATAGAAATTTAACACTTAAAAATAATCTAAAAATATTCCAAAAAAAATTAAAAAGAAAGATCATAGTATTTACTTTGTCTAAAAACAAAAAAAAAATAAATAAGTTGAAAAAAAAAGGTGTAATATTATTCAATCTAAAATCTTTAACTAATAAAAACGATTATAAAGATTTATTTTTATTTCTTAAAAGATTGAAATATTCAAGGATTTTCCTAGAGTCTGGAATTACATTACTTAATTTTTTAATAAAAGAAAAATTTATAAATAATATTTATATATTTAAATCAAATAAAAACATAAAAAAACATGGTATTAACTTTGCGACAGTAAATAATTTGAGAAAAATAAAGCTTAAGAATAGAATAAACGTTTATTTAAAAAATGATGATCTATATAAGGAAAAATTAAAATAATGTTTAGTGGAATAATATATAATTTAGGCAAAGTAACTGATATTAA
>MDSZ01011246.1_pt1 | contig 14561 bp, 14 predicted proteins | sample 811201 | NCBI WGS metagenome assembly MDSZ01 (sample SAMN05326647, study PRJNA326480) | marine metagenome | isolation source: seawater | place: Indian Ocean: North | collected 2010
CGCTGCTGTCCGCGCCGTCGGGCATTTCGGGCCTCAAGATGCTGGAGCAGCTGCCCGGCTTCAACGTCCAGACCGATGGCGCGCTTGGGTTGTACGAGTTCGGCAACAGCGTCCAGACCCGCGCCTTCAACCTCGACCAGATCGGCTTCGTGGTCGATGGCATCCCGACCGGTCGTAGCGACGCCTTTGGCGGCAGTCCGGTGTTCCGCTATGTCGACAATGAAAATCTGGGCGTCGTGGAAGCGGCGGTGGGCGCTGGCGACGTGTCCTTGCCCAGCTATTCGACGCTGGGGCCGGTGGTGCAATATAACAGCATCGCGCCGCAGGAGGATATGGGCCTGTTCGTGTCGCAGAGCTTTGGCGACTTCAACATGAAGCGCACCTTCATCCGCGCGAGCACGGGACGCGTCGGCCCGTTCAAGGCCTATGTCAGCCGCACCAAGCTGGACACCGACCTGTGGCGCGGGCCAGGATCGGTCGATCGCGAACATTGGGAAGGGCAGATCCACGCCGACCTGGGCGGCGACAGCTGGGCGCGGTTCAAATTCGTGTCGAACGACTTTTTCGACTATGATTCGCCAACGCTCACCCGCGCGCAATATAATTGCACGGTCAAAAGCCTGACGGGCGCATGCGGGCGCGATTATGCCTATATTGAAAATGTCCCCAACACGACGCCGGGCTTCGAACCGACCGTTCCGGGCGTCTATTATTCCAACAGCAATTATGCGCAGGTCTACAACCTTGCCATCAACGTGCGAAAGGACAAGCTGTACGGCGCGACCTTCCATGCCGGGATCGCGGATGGCGTCTGGGCCGAATCCACCCTCTATTGGGAGGACAAAAGCGGTTATGGTGTTTCGCCCGATACCTATGCCAATTCCCTAACGCGTTATACCGGGCAGGTCGCGGTAGGCCTGCCCGTTACGGCGCCCAAAGGCGTGGAGTTCGGTCGATCGGGCGTGGGCGGCGACCGCTATGGCATCACCACAAAGCTGCACTGGGAGATGGGCGTCAATACGGTCGAAACCGGCATGTGGGCGGAAGTCGACAAATATCATCGCACGCAGGCGCGCTATAACACCGTCGATGGCGCGCCCGATGGCGCGCCGTTGCTGGACGAACTTGTCTATCTGCGCCGCGATTATCGCTCGAAGCGCGACACGCTCCAGATTTTCCTGAAGGACACGGTCAAGCTCGCCGATGAGCAACTGGTGCTCGATCTCGGCTTCAAGGGCCTGATGATGGACTACCGCTACACCGGCTATCGCGATTTCGACGACTATTATCGGACGGTCGGCGGCGTTGCGGTGCCGGGCTATGGCCCCAGCGTCAATCGCGCCCAGTATCGCGACATGTTCCTGCCGATGGCGGGCCTGCTCTACAAGATCGATGGCCGAACCCAGGTCTTTGCGTCCTATGCCGAAAACATGGCGCTGCCCAAGGGGATGGACGATATTTATTCCGCCATCCGCGCCGGCGGCGCGCTGGTGCCACAGCCCGCGCCGGAGCGTTCGACCAATATGGAAGTGGGCATCCGCACCAATCAGGGCCAGCTTTATGCTTCGCTCGCGGGCTATTACACCAAGTTCAAGAACCGCATTCAGTCGATCACCTCCATCCTTCCGGGCAGCGGCGGGGCGGCGACGGAAACATTCTTCCAAAATGTCGGCCGGGTGCGCGCCTATGGCGTGGAATTCAGCGGTACGTACAAGCCCGCCTTCCTGGATGGGCTGGCCTATGGCAATCTCAACGTCACCTACAACAACGCCAAGTTCAAGGATGACATTCCCGCCGCCACGCCGATCGAGATTGCGGGCAAATATATTCCCGACAGCGCGAAATGGATCGTCGGCGGCGGCATTACCATCGAACCGGCAAGCTGGCTGGTGGCCAATATTTCCGGCAAATATACGTCGAAACGCTGGTCGACCTTCACCAATGCCGCAGGGTCCAGCGTGCCGGGCTTCACCGTGTTCAGCGCCTATGTCGATATTGGCGATGGCTGGACCTTCGGCCCGATCAAGAGCGTGAAGGCGCGGTTCAACATCGACAATCTGTTCGACAAGGATACGCTGTCCTATATTTCTTCGTCCGTGACCGGAGACGGTTTCTTCCGCCCGCTGAGCCCGCGCACCTTCCAGTTCACGCTGACGGGGGAAATCTGATGCGCGCGATGATGATGATGGGGGCGGCGCTCGTTGCGTTGCTCCCGACAGCCGCGATGGCGCAAGAGCCGGCGGTGTCGAAGCAGACCTACCAATTGCATCAGAAGCTGCTGACGCTCGACAGCCATCTCGACACGCCTGCCTCGCTCGACCTGCCCGGCTGGTCGATCGACGAAGAGCATGACGTGCTGCATGATTTCACGCAGGTCGATCTGCCCCGCATGAAGAAGGGCGGGCTGGATGGCGGCTTCTGGGCGATTTACACGAGCCAGGGACCGCTGACGTTCGAAGGGTTCCGCAAGGCGCGCGACTTTGCGATCCTGCGCGGCCTGTCGATCCGCAATATGGTCGCCGCCGATCCCGACAATTTCGCGCTGGCGCTCGAAGCGAAGGACGCCGCGCCCATCGCCGCAAAGGGCAAGCGCGTCGTCTATATGTCTATCGAAAACGCCTATCCGCTGGGCGAGGACGTGTCGTTGCTCGACACATTTTACGCGATGGGGGTCCGCGTGGTGGGCTTTGCTCATTTCGCGCATAACCAGTTCGCCGACAGTTCGACCGACCCGTCGGGCAAGCCGCGCTTTGGCGGGCTGTCGCCGCTGGGCAAGGAATTGCTCAAGGAGATGAACCGCATCGGCGTGGTGCCCGACGCCTCGCACAGCAGCGATCAGGTGCTGGACGACCTGCTGGCCCTGTCGACGACGCCGGTGTTGCTCACCCATTCGGGCTGCAAGGCGGTCTATGACCATCCGCGCAATGTTGACGACGCGCATTTGAAGGCGCTCGCGGCAAAGGGCGGCGTCATCCAGATGAACGCTTATGGAAGCTATCTGAAAGCGTCCAAACCCAACCCGGAGCGGCAGAAGGCGATGAGCGCGCTGTTCGCGTCATTGCGCGAGGGCGGGAAGATAACGGCAGAGAAGCGCGCAGATCTGCTGGCTAAGCGGCGGGAGATCGACCGGCTCTACCCGGAGACCGACCGGGCGACCTTTGACGATTTCATGACGCATATGCTTCATGCATTGGAGGTGGTGGGACCAGACCATGTCGGGATTGGCGCGGACTGGGATGGCGGTGGCGGCGTCGTCGGCATGGAGGATGTGGTCGACCTGCCCAAGATCACCGCCGCCCTGCTCAAGGCCGGTTATAGCGAGGCGGACGTCCAGAAAATCTGGTCGGGCAATGTCCTGCGCGTGCTGGCGGCGGCGGAGGCCGGGAAAGCCCAATAGGCGCGTGTTCGCGCCTATTTTCCCTCCAGCATCTCGATCATCAGGGAGAAGTCGCGCGCGGCCTCTCCCTGGTTTGCGAGCATCTGATAGAGCGCCTCGGCCGCATTGCCCATCGGCACCGATGCGCCGACCGACGCAGCTGCCGCGCTCGCCAGCTTGAGGTCTTTCAGCATCAGGCCCACGGCAAAGCCACCTTGATAGCCATTGTCGGCGGGCGTTTGCGGGCCGACGCCTGGCACCGGGCAATAGCTGGTCATCGACCAGCTCTGACCCGACGACACGCTGCTGATGTCGTAGAAGGTCTGCGGGTCGAGCCCCAGCTTCCGCGCCATGGCAAAGGTTTCGCAGGTCGCCACCATGGTCGCGCCCAGCAGCATGTTGTTGCAGATTTTGGCTGCCTGGCCATTGCCCGCGCCGCCGGCGTGGATCACCGCCTTGCCCATGGCGGACAGGATCGGCCTGGCGCTGTCGAAGGCCGCGTCCGTGCCCCCGACCATGAAGGTCAACGTGCCCCCATTGGCCGCCGCGATGCCGCCCGATACCGGGGCGTCGACCATCGCGAAACCGGCGGCGCTGGCCGCTTCGCTCACGCGCCGGGCGGTCGCGACGTCTATGGTGGAACAGTCGAGGAACAGCGCGCCGGCTTTGGCCGCGCCGAAAACCTCGCCAGTGTAGACGGCTTCGACATGGCTGCCGGCGGGCAGCATGGTGACGACGGCGTCGGCTCCGGCAGCGGCGTCCGCAGCGTTTGCCGCTCGCACCGCGCCATGGCCTTCGGCCTTGACCAGCGCTTCCTCCGACAGGTCGAAGGCGCGCACGGCATAGCCGTTTTTGAGCAGATTGGCGGCCATGCCACCGCCCATATTGCCAAGCCCGATGAAGGCGATCGTCTGGGTCATGTCGGCATCCTCCTTAGTGATGTAGGCCGATCAGGCGTCGGCGAAGTCGGGCAGGGGCGTCCAGCTCCGGTCGGCCGGCAGCGGGGAAAAGATCGCGTCGATCATCGCCTCGCTCACCTCTTCCAGCGTTGCCGGGGTCCAGCGCGGCGCATTGTCCTTGTCGAAAATCAGCGCGCGCACGCCTTCGACAAAATCGGGCCGGCGGATGATGGCGCAGGCAAGGCCATATTCCATCGCCATATTGTCGGCGAAGCTGGACTTGGCCGCGCCTTCCACCAGCTGGCGCAGCGCGACCTTGATCGTCTGGGGCGATTTGGTGCGCAAAATTGACAGCTGCTTGTGCGCCCATTCGCCCCCGTCCGCTTCCAGCGCTGCGACGATCTCCTCCGCCGTGTCGGACGCGAACAACCGGTCGATATCGGCGCGCGATGTGGCCAGCTTGGACCGGGGCGGCTGGGCGTTGGCCGCATCGAGCACCAGCGTCAGGTCCCATGGGTTGGTCAGGATGCGCGCCTTGACGGCATCCAGCGCTTCGGACGGCATATAATGGGTGGCGATGCCGATAGCGGCGCAATCCGCCCCGTCGATCCGCGCGCCGGTCGCGGCGAGCCAGGCGCCGATGCGCCCCGGCAGGCGCGGGAGATACCAGCCGCCCCCCACATCGGGAAACAGGCCGATGCCGGTTTCGGGCATGGCAAAGGTCGTGCGTTCGGTCGCGACACGGTAGCGCGCCGGCAGGGACAGGCCAACGCCGCCGCCCATGACGATGCCGTCCATGAAGGCGACGATCGGCTTTTCATAGACGAACAACAGATGGTTCATCCGATATTCGATGCTGAAGAAGCGCTCGGCCTCGACGCAGTCCGTTTTTGCGCTGTTGGCGATGAGGGCGATATCACCCCCGGCGCAAAAGCCGCGCGACAATTTGGGGTCGCCATCGGGCGCGGGCAGATGGTCGATCATGACCGCGACCACGCTGTCGTCCTTCGCCCAGCCAAGCAGCGCGTCGATGATGGCGACGCACATCTCAGGCGTCAGCGCGTGGATCGCCCTGGGACGGTTGAGCCGGATGCGGCCGACGCCATTTTCGATGAAGGTCAGCACCGGGTCCGTCATGTCCATCTCCCGCTGGTGGGTGGGCGCAGCCATCATCCCTGCCGCAGCATGTCGCGGGCGACTATCATGCGCATGACCTGGTTGGTGCCCTCCAGGATCGAATGGACCCGTAAATCGCGCCAGAAGCGTTCAATCGGATAGTCCATCAAATAGCCATAGCCGCCATGCAGCTGGAGCGCGCGGTCAACGACCGACGACCCCGTGTCCGTCGCCAGCCGCTTGGCCATGGCGGCAAAGCGCGTCTTGTCGGGCGCGTTCTCCGTCACCTTGACCGCGGCCGCGTAGAGCAGGGTCCGCGCGGCCTCCAATTCGGTCAGCATGTCGGCCAGCATGAATTGCGTATTCTGGAAATCGGCGATCGCCTGACCGAACTGCTTGCGGTCCTTGGTATAGCGCACGGCCTCGTCGATGCAGCGCTGCGCCCCGCCCAGCGAGCAGGCGCCGATATTGAGCCGCCCGCCGTCCAGCCCCATCATGGCGATGCGAAAGCCCTCGCCTTCCGCCCCGACCAGATTGTCCACGGGCACGCGCACACCATCGAAATTGACCTGCGCGGTGGGCTGCGAATGCCAGCCAAGCTTGCGCTCGGGCGCGCCGAAGCTGACGCCTTCCATGTCCTTTTCGATCACGAGGCAACTGATGCCCTTGGGGCCATCCTCACCCGTCCGCACCATGACGACATAGAGTTCATTTTCGCCGCCGCCCGAAATAAACTGCTTGGACCCGGTGACGACATAATGGTCGCCATCGCGCACCGCCCGCGTCTTGAGCGCTGCGGCGTCCGAGCCCGATCCGGCCTCGGTCAGGCAATAGCTACCCAAACGGTCCATCGGGATCATGGAGGGCAGATATTTGTCCTTGAGCGCCTGGCTGCCGAACCGATCGATCATCCATGCAGCCATGTTGTGGATCGATATGAAGGCGCTGGTTGACGGGCAGCCATAGTCCATTGCTTCCATGATCAGCGCGGCTTCCAGCCGGCCAAGGCCAATGCCGCCCGACGCTTCCGACACATAGATGCCGCCAAAGCCAAGCTCCGCGGCGGACTTGATCGTGTCGCGGGGAAAGATGTGCTTTTCGTCCCATTCGCCGGCGAATGGCGTGATGGCGTCAGCCGTAAAGCGCTGCGCCATGTCCTGGATCGCGCGCTGGTCGTCTGTCAGATCGAATTGGGTCATGCTCTCCTAGCTCCGCGCCTGTTCCGTCATGTCGGTCTGCGCGCCATGATCTTCGTCTTCCTCGCTTGTAGCAATGCCGCATCCTTGCCAGCAATGGGGAAGTTGTGCATCAATATGCTGCAAATTTGCAGGGGTTAAAATGTTCGACTGGGATGATCTGCGGGTGTTTCTGGCGGTTGCGCGCGCACGAAAGATCGCCCCTGCCGCCCGCGCGCTTGGTATCGACGCGACGACCATCGCGCGCCGTCTGTCGCGACTAGAAAAGGCGCTGGGGGCCGACCTGTTCGAAATGGGCGGGGGCGAGCGCGCCCTGACCACCAGCGGGCTGACGCTGCTGCGCCATGCCGAAGGGGCCGAAAGTGCCGCGCTGGCAGCCATGGAGGAGGTGAAGGGGCAGGAGCATCGCTTGAGCGGGCAGGTGCGCCTGTCGGTCGCGGAAGGATTCGGGACCTGGGTGCTGGCGCCGGGCATGGGGGCGTTCAACCGGCGTCACCCCGGCATAAGGCTGGACCTGGTGACGGCATCGGGTTTCCTCAATCCGTCCAATCGCGAGGCCGACATGGCGGTCATGTTGGCGCGCCCGCAGCGTGGGCGGCTGACGGTGCGGCGGCTGGGCGACTATCGTCTGCACCTTTATGCCGCGCCCGCCTATCTGGACAGGGCCGGACATCCCATCACATCCGCCGACCTGCGCCATCATGTGCTGATCGGCTACGTGCCCGAATTCATCTTTTCGCCCGAACTGGATTATCTGGACGAGGTGGAAGCGGGGCTGGAGGCGCAGTTGCGCGCGACCAGCATCAACATGCAGCAGCGGATGATCGCGGAAGGGGCGGGCATCGGGGTGCTGCCTGATTTCATCGGCCGGCGCGATCCAGCTTTGACCGCGATCATGACGGATGCGGTGGAAATCACCCGCAGCTTCTGGCTCGTCATGCATGGCGACCTGCGCCACCTGGCGCGGATCGGTGCGGTCGCTGAGTGGTTGCAGGAGCGGGTTGACCTGCTTAGCGGGCAGCGCCCGGGCCAATGATCCGCCATCAAAGCCGCGAAAGCTGATCGACGCGGGCGCACGACGCCGCTAAGGGAGTCGCGATGGATAGAGAGCGGTCGCATTTCGCCCATGCAGCATAGGTCCAAGCGCAGCCGGGCAATCGCCTTGCCCAATAGCGAGTTGCGCACGCGCGCCACCGAATATCTGGATTTTCTGGCCGCGTGGGTAAAGAAGCCCCGCCAGACGGCCTCTGTCGTGCCGTCCAGCCGCTTCCTCGCGCGCCTGATGGTCGAGCAGATCGACCCTGCCGGCGGTCGCGTGCTGGAGTTGGGCGGCGGTACGGGCGTGTTCACGCGCGCCATCCTGGAAACCGGACTTCCGGCGAACCATCTGGAGGTGGTGGAAATCAACCCGGCGTTCGCGCGCGGGCTGCGGCGTCATTTCCCCTCGGTTTCGGTACTCGAAACGCCGGCGCAGATCGTATCGACGGCGACGGCCGGCGAACCTGGCGACTATCAGCTGGTGGTGAGCGGCCTGCCGCTGCTGGCGATGGACCGCCATGTCCATGCCGACATCCTGTCCGAAGCCTTCCATATGCTGCGGCCAGGTGGCAGCTTCATACAATTCACCTATTCGATGCGCCCGCCGGTCAACCGCGACATACTTGATTCCCTGGGACTGGACGTGGTGCGCGACGGGCATACGGTGCGCAACTTCCCGCCCGCGACCGTTTTCCGGTTCTTCCGGCGCGGGCAATAGGTTGCATAAGGCCATCGGCCTCCTATCTTCGCCGCAACGCGAAAAGGGGGACCGCCGTTCATGGCATCCATTATCAACATACGCGGCCTGACCAAACGCTATGCGTCGGGCTTTGAGGCGCTAAAGGGCGTCGATCTTTCGATCGAAGAGGGTGAGATTTTCGCGCTGCTGGGCCCCAATGGCGCGGGCAAGACGACGATGATCTCCATTATCTGCGGCATTGCGCGGCCGACCGGCGGCGAGGTGCAGGTCGCAGGGCACGATATCGCGCGCGATTATCGGGGCGCGCGCAGCGCGATCGGACTGGTGCCCCAGGAATTGAGCACCGATCAGTTCGAACGAGTGATCGACACCGTGACGTTCAGCCGCGGCCTGTTCGGCAAGCCGCGCAATGATGCCTATGTCGAAAAAATCCTGCGCGACCTGTCGCTGTGGGACAAGCGGCACAGCAAGATATTGGAATTGTCGGGCGGCATGAAGCGCCGGGTGATGATCGCCAAGGCGCTGAGCCATGAGCCGCGCGTCCTGTTCCTGGACGAGCCGACCGCGGGCGTCGATGTCGAGCTGCGGCGCGACATGTGGAAGCTGATCGGCGAACTGCGCCAGACCGGCGTCACCATCATCCTGACCACCCATTATATTGAGGAGGCCGAGGAAATGGCCGACCGCGTGGGCGTCATCAACCGGGGCGAACTGATGCTGGTCGAGGAAAAGACCGCGCTCATGAAGAAGCTGGGCAAGAAGACGCTAACGATCGTCCTGATCGACCCTATCGCGACGCTGCCGCCGGAACTGGCGGACTGGGACCTCACGCTCCATGCCGAAGGGCAGGAAATCGAATATATTTTCGATGCGCAGGCGGAGCGGACAGGCGTGTCGTCGCTGTTGCGACGGCTGGGCGACCTGGGCCTGGGCTACAAGGACCTCAACACGCGCCAGAGCAGCCTGGAGGATATCTTCGTCAGCCTGGTTCATCAGGAGAAGGCCGCATGAGCATTCAGAATCTGCGCGCCATCGCCGCCATCTACAAGTTTGAGCTGCACCGGTTCCGGCGCACGCTGCTCACGGGCCTGCTGGTCCCGGTCATCACCACGTCGCTCTATTTCGTGGTGTTCGGCGGGGCGATCGGGTCGCGCATGAATGAAATTGACGGCATTCCCTATGCCGCCTTCATCGTGCCCGGTCTCATCATGATGTCGATGTTCACCGAAAGCATCTTCAACGCCAGTTTCGGCATTTACATGCCCAAATTCACCGGCACCATCTATGAACTCCTGTCCGCGCCGGTATCCGCCGCCGAAACGATCATCGCCTATGTCGGGGCTGCGGCGACCAAGTCGCTGATTGTGGGCGCGATCATATTCCTGACGGCGCATCTGTTCGTGGATATTCAGGTCATGCATCCGCTGGCGATGGTCGCCTTCATGGTGCTGATCGCGGTCAGTTTCTGCCTGTTCGGCTTCATCCTGGGCATATGGGCGCAGAGTTTCGAGCAGTTGCAGGTCATCCCGCTGCTGCTGATCATGCCGATGACGTTCCTGGGCGGCGCTTTCTATTCGGTCCACATGCTGGCAGAGCCATGGCGCACGATCACGCTGTTCAACCCGATCGTCTATCTGATCTCGGGCTTTCGCTGGACCTTCTTCGGCAAGGGTGATGTGGGCATCGAATTCAGCCTGATCTTCGTCGCGGGGATGCTGGCGCTGTGCCTTGGCATCATCGGCTGGATGTTCCGGTCGGGCTATCGGCTGAAGAAATAGGGGCGTGCAAGACGGGCAGGGGGGAGCGAAAAGGCGCTCCCTCCCCCCGTCAAAAGGGGCTGGATCAGGCGGCGGCGCTTTCGGGGGCGACGGCGAACAGGGTCACGCCCTTATATTTGTCATCGCCATCATTATAGAGGCCATACATCGCCTCAAACGTCTCATCGAGCACCTGAATGTCGGACAGGCCCGCCAGCTTGAACGTGCCAAGCTTCAGCTCGCGCGGCGGGCGGCCGTCGCGATCGGTCGTCACGGCGTCGATATACATCTCGTCATGACGGGTATAAAGGATGTGCGGGGCGAGGGTGACGACCATCTTGTTATAGGTCACCTTCAGGCACTTCTGGAGCGCGATCGCTTCAAAAATCTCGGTCGGGGCTTGCATGATGAGCATTCCCTGACGGATTTTGGCGATTCTTTCAATTGCTTTGTGCGCCGCACCATTTCCTTCCGTGCAATCGTTGCGGCGAATGGTTTACTGGTGGGGCAACAGGTGGAGCCGCTCGCGCAGCGTCCAGCGCGCGACCAGCAACACCGCTGCGGCGCCAAGCCCGCTTGCCAGGCCAAGCCAGATGCCGACGCCCTGCAGCCCGAACGGGAAAGCAAGCAGCGTCCCGACGCCGATCCCCACCACCCAGTACCCGATCAGCGCAAAGACCATTGGCACGCGCGTGTCCTGAACGCCACGCAAGACGCCCGCGCCCACCGCCTGCGCGGCGTCGGCCAGTTGAAACAGGGCGGCGACGGCCAGGAAGCTGACGGCCAGACTGACCGTGCGCGCATTGGCCGGATCCACCAGATCGAGAAAGGCGGAGACCAGGGTGCGCGGCATCAGGATAAGCAGAGCCGCCGCGCAAAAGGCAAAGCCGGTGCCGATGCCCAGCGCCAGCCAGCCCGAGCGCCCAACGCCGGCGCGGTCGCCGCGTCCATAGGCGATGCCCACCCGCACGGTCGCGGCCTGACCAATGCCCATTGGCACCATGAAGACGAGCGCCGCGATCTGGATCGCGACCGCATGGGCGGCGAGCGAATCCCGGCCGATCAGCCCCATCAGGAAGGCCGAGGCATTGAAGACGCTCGTTTCAAAGCCCAGCGTGATTGCGATGGGCAGGCCCAGCGCCCACACCTGACGATGCCGCTCCCGATCGGCGGACCAGAAACGGCCGATCAGACGATAGCGCCGGAAACGCCGGTCGATCAGGATCACGGCCAGAAGCCCGAAGAACAGGAAGCTGGACGACAGGGTACTGGCCAGCCCGGCTCCAAACAGGCCAAGCGCGGGCAACCCCAGATGGCCGAAGATCAGCGCCCAGCCTGCCGCGACGTTGAGCGGGATCGCCGCCAGCATGATGACGAGGCCCCAGACCGGCCGTTCCAGCGCGGCGATGAAGTTGCGCAGCGTCGTGAAGCCCAGGAAGGGGAGCAGCGCCCATTGCAGCCCGCGCATCAATTCGCCTGCGCCGCGCGCGAGATCGGGCTGTTGCCCCAGCGCCAGCAATATGGCTTCGCAATACCAGAGGATGACCCAGGACGGGATCACGAAGAACAGGGCGGCACGCAGCGTCTGGTGCACGGTGCGGCGCACGTCGCGCACGCTATGGCGGCGGCGGCCACGTTCGCTGGCGATCAGGGGCGAGGCGGCCGTGACAAGGCCCATGCCGAAGATCAGCAGGGCATGGAACAGATTGATGGCGAGCGCGCCCGCCGCCACGCTTTCCGCGCCCCGCCGGCCGAGCAGCAGCAGATCGCTGGCGGCAATGGCGGACCAGGCGATGTTGCCCGCGATCATCGGCAATGCCAGCAGGATGAGCGCACGCGCTTCGGTGCGCCAGGGATGGGTGGATGTCATGACAAATTTTGGCGAAGAGGCGCGCATCTTCGCTCACTCTCCGAAAATTGTGGCTTTAATGCTTTTTGAACAGGTGGAGCACAGCGACGATGAGGCCGCCCACCACCAGCCCAACGATAGCACCGCCAATGGCGTTGACGATCCAGTCGGCCGCTGCGCCGATCGCGGGCAGGGCCTGCGCCGCGGAGGCCGCCAGATGATGGATGGCGCCAGGCACCAGATCCAGGTGGAATTCGTGCAGGCCATGGACGATGAGGCCACCGCCGACCCACAGCATCGCGGCGGTGCCAACGACGCTCAGCACCGACATCAGTACGGGCATCGCCTTGACGAGGCCCCGACCCAGCGCCTGCGTGGCGGCTGATGACCGCTGCGCCAGGTGGAGGCCGATATCGTCCATCTTCACGATAAGCCCGACCACGCCATAAACGCCAGCCGTGATCAGCAAGGCGACGACGACAAGGACAACAGCCTGTTCCCAGATCGGCTCGCTCGCCACCGTGCCGAGTGAGATGGCCATGATCTCACCTGACAGGATGAAATCGGTGCGGATGGCGCTGGACACCTTCTGCTGTTCCAGTTCGGCGGAACTGTGCGTCTGGATCGCCTCTTGCGCGACGTCATGGCCCTTGCCCATCGCCTCGATCAGCTTTTCGACGGCTTCGAAGCAGAGGAAAGCGCCGCCCGCCATCAGCAGCGGCGGCAGCAGCCAGGGCGCAAAGGCCGACAGCAGCAGCGCAGCCGGCAGCAGGAAGAGCAATTTGTTGCGGAGCGACCCCTTGGCGATCTGCCAGATGATCGGCAATTCGCGCTCGGGACTGAGGCCCATGACATAATTGGGGGTGACGGCCGTGTCGTCAATGACGACGCCCGCCGCCTTGGAACCTGCCCGGCCTGCCGCGCCGGCGACGTCGTCGAGCGAGGTGGCGGCCAGCTTGGCGATGCCCGCCACATCATCGAGCAGCGCAATCAAACCCGAAGGCATGATGGAAAATCCCCTGTTGCAGGCGGCAAAGGCGCCGCCTGTCCGGTCGCTCCCTTACCGGGCGCTGATCAGGGGGGCAATGGGCCTCATGCGTCGAAACACCGAGTCAGAAATTGCCCGGCGGATCGCTGGCGGGAAAGCTTTCGTCCGCCTGTTCATCGACCTTGTCCCAGCTTGGCTCGCCGCCTTGCGGTCCAGCGTCGCGCACGACGCCGGATGATCCAACCGGGCCGCGATCATCGGCCTCTCCGCCGCCCATCCAGTCGCGCCATCCCTTGACCGCGAAATAGCCCAGGCCCGTGACGATCCCCAGCTTCAAAAGCCCCTTCATGATGGTGTCTCCTGCTTTTTATGAAGATGAACCCAGTCCGCGCGATCATGGCTGACCGCATCGGGCGTCAGTTGCATGTCCCCTTCTTCGTCGGTCCCCAATGGCGGCTCGGTTTCCGGCGCCGTCTGTGCCAGCGACCAGCGGTCGCGCAGCGCGGCCTCGATCATCGCGCCCCAGGCGGATGCATCGCCCGCTTCGCGCATGGCGGCGTCGGGTTCCTTGAGGATAGCCAGGATGCTCGCGGCGTCCTCCACGCGAGCGGGCCAATGGTCGGGCTGATCCGCCGCCAGGTGACGCGCCAGTCTTTCGATAAGGGAACGGTTTTCCATGGCTGTCGAACGCCCGGCCGCAGGGGCCGTTCCGGATTTCGTTTCGCCTGCGCGACTTAATGTCGGCGGAAAGGCACGGCGCCTAACCTGTCTTGCTTTTTGCGGATCGCGTCAGGACCGGACGACAAAAAAGCCGCCCGTCGCCGGGCGGCTCTTTCGTTTGGATCCTGCAAGGAAACTCAGGCTTCGTCTTCGGCCGGGGTTTCTTCCTCGGTGTCCGCGGCGATTTCGCCGGGCTCCGCATTGGGATCATAGTCTTCGGTGAAGCCGGCCTCGTCCTTTTCGAACATTTCGGCCATCACGTCGACACCCTGCGCCTGCAATTCGGCCTCTTCAGGCGAACGCGCGACGTTGACGGTGACCGTCACGGCGACTTCGGGGTGCAGCGCGACCTTGACGTCGAACACGCCCAGCGTCTTGATCGGGCGTTCCAGCACGACCATTGCCTTGGTCACATTGGTGACGCCGTCGGCGTGCAGCGCGTCCACCACGTCGCGGACCGCGACCGACCCATAAAGCTGGCCGGAGTTGGACGACTGGCGGATGAGCACGATCTGCTTGCCGTTGACACCTTCGGCCGCCTTTTCAGCGTCGCCACGACGGGCGGCGTTTTCGGCTTCGATGCGGGCGCGGTTGGCTTCGAACACCGCCTTGTTGGCGTTGTTGGAGCGCAGGGCCTTCTTGTTGGGCAGCAGAAAGTTACGCGCATAACCGTCCTTGACGGTTACGACGTCGCCGATCGCGCCCAGCTTCTCGATGCGTTCGAGGAGAATGATTTCCATGGGTCTTTCTCCCTTACTTCACGATGTAGGGCAGCAGGCCCAGATGACGGGCGCGCTTGATGGCCGAAGCCAGCTCGCGCTGCTTCTTGGCCGAAACGGCGGTGATGCGGCTGGGGACGATCTTGCCGCGTTCGGACACGAAGCCCTGGAGCAGACGAACGTCCTTATAGTCAATCTTCGGC
>MDSZ01212885.1_pt1 | contig 14561 bp, 14 predicted proteins | sample 811201 | NCBI WGS metagenome assembly MDSZ01 (sample SAMN05326647, study PRJNA326480) | marine metagenome | isolation source: seawater | place: Indian Ocean: North | collected 2010
AGATTGTTAGAGAGGTCGTCCCAGAGCACAAACATGTTTGTTACCTTCCACATACTGTAGACACAAAAGTTTTCAAGAAAATTGAAAATGAAGAGGATGTATTAGAAAGAAGAAGAGAAGGTTTTAGGAATCTAGATAATGTGACTGATAGGACAATATTCTTTTGGAATAACAGAAACGCCAGAAGAAAACAAAGCGGATCTTTAATTTTTTGGTTTAAGAAGTTTTTAGATGAAGTGGGGCACGATAAGGCTACATTGCTAATGCACACTGATCCAAAAGACGTCCACGGGCAAGATCTAGAATACATTGTTCATCACTTGGGCTTAGATCAAGGTCAAGTCTTCCTGTCCAAGCACAAGGTAGACCCAGAACACTTATCCGCGATGTACAACATTTGCGATTGCACAATTAGCGTTTCTGATGCAGAGGGCTTTGGATTAGCAACTTTAGAATCTCTTTCCTGTGAGACACCAATTATTGCAACAATGACTGGGGGACTTCAAGAACAAGTTACTGACGGTGAAAACTGGTTTGGTATCGGAATTGAACCAACTTCAAAAGCCATTATCGGCTCTCAGGAAATCCCCTTTATTTACGAAGATAGACTTTCTGAAGAAGTGGTTGTCGATGCATTGAAGAAGATACACAATATGTCCAAAGAAGAAAGGGCAAAACTTGGAAAAGCTGGAAGAGAACATGTTCTAAAGAATTATAGTCCCGAAAAATATGCAAAAGAGTGGGAGCAGCTATTTGATGAAGTTATTGAACAGCATGGATCTTGGCACACAAGAAAGGGCTACAAAGCATGGGAGATGATCGAGGTATAAAATGAAAAAAAAGATTGTAATTAAAGGACCTGTACTAACTAGAAGCGGATATGGAGAGCAAGCCAGATTTGCTGTTAGATCTATTCGTGCTTATGAGGAAAATTTTGAAATTTATATCATTCCAACAGCGTGGGGAAAAACAGGCTGGGTTTGGGAAGAGAGCGAAGAAAGAGCTTGGATTGACGAAAGAATTAGAGAAACGGCTCTATACGTTGCACAAGGTGGAAACTTCGATGTGTCTCTACAGGTTACGATACCAAACGAATGGGAAAAAATCGCTCCCATCAATATTGGTTACACTGCCGGAATCGAAACCACGAAAGTCGCCCCGCAGTGGATTGAAAAATCTTATCTAATGGACAAAATTATTGTTGTTTCTAACCATGCAAAAGAAGTTTATGAGAATACAACTTATGAGGCGACTGATAGAAATACTGGGCAGGTATACAAAGACTTCCGTTGTCAGACGCCGATTGAAGTCGTAAATTACCCAGTAAGAGAGATTGGAGACTCAAAGGGTCTAAAAATAAATTTAGAAACCGATTTCAATTTCTTGATGTCATCCCAGTGGGGACCACGGAAAAATATCGATAACACTATTAGATGGTTTGTTGAAGAGTTTCATGACCAAGAAGTTGGTCTGGTTGCGAAACTGAACTGGCATAACGACTCCATTAACGATAGGTATGCCACTGAAAGAAGGCTAAAGCAAATACTGTCTCAATATGAAGATAGGAAATGCAAAGTATACTTGCTGCACGGTTCTTTCACAGATCAAGAAATGGCTAATCTTTATGCCCATCCAAAAATTAAAGCTTTTCTTTCCTTGACTCACGGTGAGGGATATGGCTTACCACTTTTTGAAGCGGCATACCATGGTTTACCCGTTATCGCGCCAGATTGGAGTGGGCACTTAGATTTTCTTTATATGCCAGTAAAAGATAAAAAATCAAAAAAAGAAAAAATAAAAGCAATGTTCACAAAAGTAGAATATCAACTTGGTCCCATTCCTCAAGAGGCAGTTTGGGATGGCGTTTTACAAGCTGATTCTATGTGGTGTTACTCGGAGCAAGGATCTTTCAAGATGAAGCTAAGAGAAACAAAGAACAATTATCAGCATAAAAAAACACAAGCTAAGAAGTTACAGAAGTGGATTTTAGAAAATTTTGAATCCTCAAAAATGTATGAAAAATTCTATGAAGCACTCAGAAAAGAGTCACAGATTCTAAACGAAGAGGAGCTTGATAAGATGTTTGGTCTTGAATCACTGGAAGATGGCATCCAAGATCCTGATTCTGTGGGGCTAAAAATATTTGGCTAAAATGAATTATGTATATATATCAGATTTCTTTGTTGAAGATATTTTAGGGGGCGGTGAGATAAATGATAGTGTCGTAATAGAAGAGTTGCTAAACAAAGGTCACGAAGTCTTTAAGTATAGAAGTTCTTTTGTCACTAAAGAAATTATCGATAAAAATAAAAATAATAATTTTATTATTTCAAATTTTATAAACCTATCTGAATCAGTAAAAAACTACATACAAGACAATTGCTCATATATCATATATGAGCATGACCATAAATATCTAAGAACTAGAAATCCCGCACTTTATAAAGATTTCATAGCACCAACTCAGCATATTATTAATGAACAATTTTATAAAAATGCATTAGCCATTTTTTGCCAAAGCAGATTTCATTGTGATATCGTTAGAAGAAATTTATTTACAGACAATATCAAAAATGTTGGTGGGAACGCATGGTCTGAAGAATCACTTTCAGTGATAAGATCCATGATAAAAAAAGATAAAAAAGACCTTTTTTCTATCATGGATTCAAACATTCCACACAAAAACACAAATGGTTCAATAAATTATTGTAAATATAAAAAAGAAAATTATGAGTTAATAAAAGATAATGTTTATTATTCTTTTTTAGACAAACTCTCAAGAAATAAAAAAATGGTGTTTCTACCACAAACACCAGAGACTCTTTCTAGAGTGCTAGTAGAGGCACGAATGATGGACATTGAAGTTCATACAAATTCAAATGTGGGTGCCACATATGAAAAGTGGTTCTCAAAGAAAGGCGAAGAACTTATTGATTTTATGTCTAATAAAAGAAAGGATATAACAAGATCCATTGAAGAAGTGTTTCAGGAGAGAAAATGCTCCTTTTTTCTTGACTCTAATAATAAAAAAGTTTCAATTATTACATCCTTATACAAAGGCGATGATTATATAGAATCTTTTTTAGAACAAATAACTTCACAAACTTATTTTGATAAATGCGAGCTTATAATAATAGATGCTAATTCTCCCGGCAATGAGTTTGAAATAATAAAAAAATATATGAAAAAATTTAACAACATTTCATATGAAAAATTAGAAAAAGACCCCGGAATCTATGGTTGTTGGAATAAGGCAATACAAAAAAGCAAAGGCGAGTATGTAACAAATGCTAATTTGGACGACAGAAGATCATTGCAACAAATAGAGATATTTGTTAATGAATTAGAAGAAGACAAGTCTGTTGATCTAGTTTATTCTGAATGCTTTGTTACGCACAAACCAAATGAAGTATATTCTAATAACACTGCTGATAGAAAGACATACCCCGTTAGCAATTTTAGTAAAGAAAATATGATAAAATGCTTACCGGGATGTATGCCTGTCTGGAGAAAATCCTTACACGATAAGTGCGGAATGTTTGATGAAGGATATAAGTTTGCAGGAGATTGGGAAATGTGGCTCAGGTTTGTTAGTAATGGACACAACTTTAAGAAAGTGAACGGAGTGCACGGACTATATTACCACAACCCAGAAGGACTAACAACTGATGCATCTAGGCAAAGGGAAAAATATATTGAAGAAGTAAAAGTTTTTAATCAATATAAAGATATATTTGGTGACAAAAATTATCAAAAATACAAAGGATATTTCTCACAATGAAAAAAATAATAGCATTTAGTTTATGGGGTGATAACCCAATGTACACAATCGGCGCGATCAAAAATGCTGATTTAGCTTTAGACATTTATCCTGATTGGGTATGTCGCTTTTATGTGGGCAAATCTACCCCTGATGAGATTATACTAGAACTAACTAAAAGAAAAAATACAGAAATTTTTGTTATGCATGAAGAGGGAGATTGGACCGGAATGTTTTGGAGATTTTTCCCCGCAGACGAACCTGATGTAGAGGTCATGGTTTCTCGCGATTGCGACAGTCGTCTTGATGAGCGTGAAAAGGCAGCAGTCGATGAATGGTTATCTGGAGATAAAGGATTTCATATCATGCGAGATCATCCCTATCACGCCACAGAAATACTGGGGGGAATGTGGGGAGTAAAAAGTGGCGTTTTATTTGGCATGAAAAAGGCAATATTAGAATATACAAAAGGAAACTTTTGGCAAGTAGATCAAAATTTCTTAAAGGAGGTTATTTACCCTGCTATAGTCAACAATGCATGTGTCCACGATGAATTTTTTGAGAAAAAACCATTTCCGATAAAAAGAAAACCTCGAAGTTTTGTTGGTCAAGCATATGATGAAGATGATAAAGAATTACATACGGAGCACGGAGATTTATTAGAGGGGAAATAATATGAAAGTTTTGAAAGAATACATTTCTAGTGAGTTTGGTGTTGAACTGCCAGATACAGCAACACCAGAGCATTTTGTTGATGAGTATATAAAAGCTAAGGGAACAAAAGTAGCAATTGTATATCCACAAAAAATGAGCTTTATAAATATAACAATAAACAATTATTGCAATCTTACTTGTCACTCCTGCGATCAATTTGTTGATTCTGCACCATCTAAAGATAAAATGAGCTTGCAACAAATAAAAGACTTTGTAAAAGAGAGTCAAGAATTGAATTGGCAATGGGAAGAGATTAGAGTGACAGGAGGCGAGCCATCACTCCACCCAGATTTTTTTGAAATATTAGATGTGCTGAACAAAGGATTGAAAGAAAAATATTTACCTAATCTTACATTGAAAATAATTTCCAATGGAACCGGAAAAAAAGTTAGAAAAGTTCTTGACATAGAAAATGCAAAGATAACAAAAGTAAACAGAGTAACAGATGGGTTTTACTTAGATCATGTCGGGCATCCCAATTGGCTTATTGTTTGTTCAAAGCCTCTAAAAGATACGATGATTAAGTTAAAAAGGAAGGAGCAAGAAAAAGAAATAGAATTTATTCCAGATTTTGGCAATGTTTGGCTAGCCCCTGTAGATAGAGGAGAGGAGATTTCTAAATTTTATAGAGGTGATAGGGGTCAAATCGCCAACCCTCCTTTAGATGGATATTATCCACCAAACCTAACCGCCGACCAGCAAAAATATATTAGGGCAAATAATATTATTATGGATTGTCAGGTTCACGCCTCTTGCGGCTTTGAACTTTCAAAGCATGGAGTTACTCCTTGTGGTTGCGGAGGAGGAAGAGTTGTTGGAGACCAAAGCCAGTTTTTTCACAGCTTAAAGGATATAACTATAGAAAGCTGCAATGAAAAATTAGCAAAAATGTGTGCGACTTGTGGACAAAACATGAATTATATGATAGCGTGTGGAGTAAATGATAAAAAAACAAAGTTTTGGGAATTAGTTCTAGAAAACTATAAGAGCGGAGAACCTAAAATGAAACTGTATGACCCATATAATCAAAACACAGAAGGTGACACTAATGAAAGTTGATAGAGTTATCATTCCATTGAACAACAATCCTGTATTTACGGGGTTTTGGAATCCTTTTTCTCGTGTTTGGAAAGAAAAACACAACATTATACCAACACTATTTTTCGTAGGAACTGAGGAAGAATTAGAAAGTAATAACTTTTCTAGAAAACATGGAGAAATTTTTAGACTAGACCCAGTAAAGGAAGTTGTTGTTGATCCAAATTTAGATTGGTCTACAACTTGGGCTTTGTTTTATGGCGCTTCTCAATTTGATGATGAAGTCTGCGTCACAATGGGGATTGATCAAATTACATTGACACACAAGTTATTTGATTTTCTAAAAAAATCTGATAAAATTACTAATGACAAGTACGTCGTAGGCATGTCCGATGGGTATAAGCAATATGGAATGTCTCACTATCCGTCAGCATGGCACATTGCAAAGGGCAGCCTTTTTAAGGAAGTTCTAAAAATTGATTCGGATTGGGATAAAGAACTGAAAAAGGTTTTTTCATTTAGAGAAAAGTACCCTACATTGCCAGACAACTTTTGGGCTTTGGACGAAGTTTATTCTTCGGATATGATAATGGAATATATCAAAAAAAATGGGGACGATAACATTGCCTTGTTGAATATAACTAAAGAATGGTACTCTAGAAGACTTTGTAGAAATGGATTACTTATCTATGATAAGAAAATGTTACAGACGGGGGAGTATTCAGAGTTGCACTCCCCAAGACCCTTTGAGGATAATTCGGACTATCTTTTGAGTCTGATTGATGATTTATTACAATAATTGAATTTTAGGAAAATATAACATGAATAAAGAAACATTAGAAAATATTTTAGGTAGACCACAATATCAGTCGCTTTTGGGTCTTGAAAAGTTGAAAATTCCGTCTGGAGAGAGAATTCTAATAACAGGCGCAGATGGAAGCATTGGCAGGGCTTTGGCTGCCCGAATAAAAAATCATGCAGGAGTGGAGTGTTTGACAACAGATATTGTTGGCGATCATGAATATCTTGATATAACTGATTTTCAAAATGTTTTTTCTGTGGTCAATAAATTTTCTCCTACAATAATTGTAAATATTGCTGGTGCAAAACACGCTCCATTGGGAGAACGAGAGATATGGAAAACATTATCGATTAACTCAATCGGCATGAAAAACATCATAGACGCAGCACCTCAAAATTGCAAATTAGTTCTAACCTCAACGTGCAAGGCAAATAATCCTGAAATAGTTTACGGAGCGTCTAAGCTGATCGCTGAAAAAATGGTGCTCAGAGCAGGAGGGAGTATTGCTAGATACTTTAACGTCGTTGAAACATCGGGCAATGTATTTGAAATCTGGGAAAAGGTAAAGGAAGGTGATCCAATAAAAGTGGCTGCTGAATGTGAAAGACACTTTATCTCATTAGAGGAGTCTATTGGTCTTATTGTATATACAATGCTGGCTCCAAAAGGTAGATATATTGTAAATTCTCATAAAAAGTTGAATATGAAAGATATTGCAGATCGGTTATACCCAAGCAGAGAAAAAGAAATTATTCCTCCTCGCACTGGGGACAGAATTTGCGAGCTTTTCAAGTCATCTTCGGAAAGTGTTGAATCCACTCACCTAGACGGCGCAGTTGTAAAATTAAAAAGCATTCACGATTGCGAGAAGTGATGATATGAGAATTGGTGTATTTGCTTATAACTTCAATCATTGGAAAACACAAGCCGGTATTCAAAATCTGGTGTATTCTGGTTATAAGCCAGAAGTTATATTTGCAGCGGATAAAGTTAATCTAAACTTTTATCAATCAAAAATTAGGATGTCGCCAAAAGACTTGTATCTTATACACCCTAGAGAGTTAGCATCTTTTTACAAAATTGACTATCATGTGGCTCCTCACAATTCAGAAACAACTTCCAATTTAGTAAAAGAATACAATTTAGATCTAGGAATTGTGTTGGGGGCTAGGATTCTTAAGCCTTCGTCTTTTTTGCCTTTTAGCAAAGGGGTTATGAACATGCACCCCGGTCTCCTTCCAGTAAACAGGGGGCTAGATACAATCAAGTGGGCAATCATAAAACGCATGCCTCAAGGTGTCACTACACACATTATAGATGATAAAATAGATTGTGGTCACCTTATACAAAGCGATAGAATTGCGATTTATAAGGATGACACTCTTTTAGACTTAAAAATTAGAATACAAAATTTAGAGCAAAAAATGATGATTAGTTCTATAAAAATGTTAGAAAATAAAGACTTGCAAAACCTTAACATATTGCAAGGCGACTCCTATAATAAGAGCATTCCTCCTGAGTTGGAAAGCACCCTTAGTGAAGAGTTTTTGAAATATAAAGAGATTTTTGCTGTAACATGAAAGTCATACAACTAAATGAATATGTAAAATTACATGATGGAGAAAAGATATTTTTTTGCAAATGGGGTACCCCCGGATATCTTGATCAAGCGTGTGAAGACATAAAAAGAAAACAGCACGATGTTGTATTGATAATCGGCGGCAGCGACATGTGCGTTAGCAGCTATCAATTAGATAGTTTGCCAAAAAATGTAAGCAAAGTATTTGTTCAAAACTGTCATATAGAAAAGGATGATTGTGGAGACTTGATAGTCCCAATTCCAAGAGGCATTGAAGTTTCTGAAGCAATAAAGCATGATTCGCACATTTACGCTTGGTGTGGAAGCGAAATTGAAGGAGAGGAAAAAAGAAAAGTTTTGAGCAACCCGCCCAAAAAAGATGCCACCAAATTCGTATATGCTAATTTTCGAGTAAACACCAACCCAGCCCACAGACAAAGCGTTAGGAGTATCGCCCAAAGCGCACCTCACATAACTTGGAGAGAGCCATATGGGGCAACAGATAAGCAGCGTTTCTTAAGTGGACCCCCTTATATTGATTTTGTTCATGACATTTTAGATCACGAGGCGGTGGTATGCGCTCAAGGAAATGACTGGGGTGGAAATCTTAGAATGTACGAAACACTATATCTTTCCAGAGTAGCTTTGACGTTCAATCCAAAGATGTACAACAGCTTACATTATTTGCTACCTGTTGTTCTTATAGGCGACCTAGAAGAACTAAAAGATTATAAATCTCTAAAAGAAAAAATTGATCTAGCAAGAAGAAAATTTGAAACTGGTAAGCATTTGCTGGATTTTAATTATTGGGAAAAGCTAATATTGGAGGCAGCACTGTGAATGCTTTGATCATACAAGAGAATGGGCGTCATGATAAAAATAGAAATTTTAGAGAATGTTTTTCTATCAAGAGATCATTTGAAAAATTAGGATACAGTGCATCAGTTTGGGGCTTAGGGCATGACAATTATCATAGTGGTGTAAATTATGATGAATATGATATAATTCTAAACTTAGAAAACTATTCTCACACTGCTGGCAATTGGCTTCCTGATCTCTCTAATACAAAAAAGCCATTGAAATTATTGTGGGCTATTGACGCTCATTGTATCGGGCAACAAATATTTGAAAACGAAAGAGAGCGTGGTAAATATGATTTTTTATTACATTCAACTAGAGAATATGTAGCCAAAGATTACCATATTTGGATGCCAAACTCTTTTGATAATACTTTGATTCAACCAATGCCAAAGATAAAAAAAGAACATCAGTTAGGTTTTTGCGGAAATTATGTGAATAGAAAACCCCTGCTTGATTGGCTGTCCAGAGAGTATGGGCTAAAATTGGACGTTTCTGTTATCGGGAATGATATGGTTAAAGCCGTAAATTCTTACAAGTGTCATTTCAATATGAATATGAATTGGAACAAAGATTCAGCTATAAATTATAGAAACTTTGAAACTATTGGATGTGAAACATTATTGCTGACCAGTCACAGTGAAGAGTACGAACATCTTGGATTCATAGACGGTGTAAATTGTTTTATTTATAAAAGTATAAAAGATATGCGAGAAAAAATTGACTTTATCGCCAATAATGATGTACAATACATAGCAGAAGCAGGTTTTGAACTTTCTAAAAAACACTCTTATACTCAGAGAGTAGAAAAATTATTGCAGGAGATAGAAGCATGAAAAAAACCGTAGTTCTTGGTAAGGGAGAGTTAGCGATTAGAATCTGCCAATGGTTTTTGGATTCAAAGGACCATGATCTGGTTGCTGTTGTACCAGTAAAACCTGAACCAACATGGACAGCATCAATAACAAATTGGGCGTCCAATAATTCAGTGAAAGTTATTGATAGTGGGCACTATAAAGATTTAGGTGTTGATGTGGATTTAGCTTTTTCTGTTTTTTATGATAAAATTATCAAAAAAGATTTCATAGATGAATGTGGAATGATTCTTAATTTACACAATTCGCCTCTGCCTAAATATAGAGGCGTCTCTCCCATAAACTGGGCGTTGAAAAACGAAGAGCAAGAACATGGTGTTACAATACACCAAATAAATCCCGGCATTGATGATGGACCAATCATGGGGCAGATAAAGTATAGCATCTATCCTGAATTTGATGAAGTAGGAGATGTGTATGCAAGAGCTTTGAAATATGGCTATATTTTATTTGAACAAACCGCTCCTCTTTTTGATATGATAACTCCGCGCTCTCAAGATGAAACAAAAGTTATTTACTATGATTCATCAAAAAATGACTTATTGGGAGACCGCAGGTATTTCACCAGAGAAGAAAAAGGAGCGAGATAAGTGAAAATTGGACTAGTGGGTTGTGGTTATTGGGGAAAAATTATACTAAAAAACCTAATACAATTGGGATATAAAGATATTACAGTATGTGAAAAAAGAAAAATTGATTGGGATGATGTTGGGCAAAAATTCAAGGTGGTGCAATCGTACAAATCTCTAAAGTGTGATGCAGTTTTTGTCGTAACACCACCAGAGACGCACTATGAAGTATGCAAATATTTTCTAAAAAAGGGTGTAAATGTATTTTGTGAAAAACCACTAACCCTAGACCACGCATCATCAGCAGAACTATATAAGGAAGCTAAAAGATCAGGCGCTAGCTTGTTTGTTGATTGGGTTTTTATTTATAATCCATGCGTTAGGGTTTTGCGAGACATAATTCAGGATAGAGGTAAGCCAAAAAACATTATAGCCAATCGACTCAACTATGGACCCGTCAGAAAAGATGTGAATGCTAGATGGGATCTAGCTAGTCATGATGTATCAATAGCTACTTTTTTACTAAACGACACTCCTAAAAGTGTATCTTGGCTAGATTTCAAAAGAAATAACACATCTGACCAGAATGACAGTGTTGTAGGAGTCTTGTCATACGAAGATACAAATTTACAGATAAATGCTAGCTGGGAATATGGTAAAAAAGATAGACTATATTCACTAGAATTTGAAAATGGGTTTGTTTATTGGGATGACAACGATAAAACTGTGACAGATAATTTTACACAGATAGAAGTGCCAAATTACTCACCTCTTCACAAAAGCATCAAAACATTCATAAACAACGACTTTGATCAAAAAGAGCAAATGAACTTAACTTTAGACACGACAAGGATATTAGAAAATGAAAGTAAACTTTAATGACTTAAACGCACAGTGGCAAGTAATCAAAGAGCCTGCAATGGCTGGCTTAGAAAAGCTTTTTGAGCGATCAAACTTTATTTTAGGCGAAGAAGTAAGTCAATTTGAAACACAATTTGCTGAGTATGTCGGAAGCAAATATGCAGTCGGGGTTTCAAACGGGACAGACGCATTGAAACTATCTGCTCAAGCGCTCGACTTGCAAGGAAAGACTTGTTTTGTTATGCCAGCCCTTACATTTGTTGCAACTTTGGGTGGTGTTGAACAGGCTTATCCAAACGCAGACTATAATCTTATTGATTGCGATGATTATTTTCAGATAGATTGTGATCTCTTATCTGAATATGTAAGGGAAAATCGCTCACTATACGATAACATGGTTATTGTTCCTGTGCACTTATATGGTTACGCATGCAACATGACAAAAGTATGCGAAATCGCCAATGAACACAACTGCATGATTCTTGAAGACTCGTCACAGGCTCATGGAACGAAGTGGGGAGACAAATCTGTGGGCAGTTTCGGAGACGTATCAGCGTTTTCTCTTTATCCGGGTAAAAATTTAGGAGCCGCAGGAGATGCAGGTATAGTCACTACAGACGATGAAAAGATATATGAGAGGCTCCTCATGTTGAGAAATTTGGGATCTAGAAAAAAGCATATCCATGAGATTCGCGGCGGGAATCACAGATTAGATACGATGCAAGCTATTATACTAAAAGAAAAGTTGAAACACATTGAAGAATGGAACGAAATGCGTCGAGGAATTGTTCTTAGATATGAAGAGTTGATGAATAATCAGAGCGTTGCATTACCAAAAACGCCATCTAATTGCTTACCAACACACCATGTGTACCCAGTTTTGGTAAAGGATAGAGAAAAATTCACGTCCCACTTAGATGCTCACAATGTGCAGTGGGGAATGCACTACTGTATCTGCATGGAAGAGATGCCAATGTATAAGCACCTGTCAAAGCCTAACGAGGATGCGATAAATAAAAGCAATCATATGGTTAGTTTGCCAATTCACCCATTCATGAGCAACGAAGAGGTGGAATATTTGTCCAGTGTAATAAACGAATACAAGGAATAAGTGTGATAAAATGAAATTTAATAAAGCATTAGTAACTGGCGGAGCCGGCTTTATCGGTAGCCACATTGTAGATAGGCTAATAATGAATGGCGTAGATGTGATCGTTATAGACAATGAGGCATCTGATTGCCATGAGAGTTTTTATTGGAATAAAGATGCGGAAAACCATAAAATAGACATATGCGATTATGACAAAATATTGCCATTATTTGAGGGAGTTGATGTGGTTTTTCATTTGGCTGCTGAGTCTAGAATTCAACCTTCGATAAACAACCCAACTCTTGCTGTAAAAGTTAATGCTCTTGGAACTTGTAACGTTTTGCAAGCAGCAAGAGAAAATAATGTAAAAAGAGTCGTTTACTCTTCAACTAGTTCAGCATATGGGGTAGATAATAATCCACCACAAGTTGAGACAATGACAAAAGATTGCTTAAATCCATACTCTGTTTCAAAAACTTGTGGAGAGGAGTTGTGTAAAATGTACACAGATCTATATGGTTTAGAGACGGTGCTTTTTAGATACTTCAATGTTTATGGAGAAAGACAACCAGTCAAAGGACAGTATGCTCCCGTAATTGGACTATTTCTAAAACAAAAGAGAGAAAATAAGCCCTGCACAATAGTTGGAGATGGACTACAAAGGCGTGATTATACTCATGTTTTTGATGTTGTTGAAGCAAATATTGCAGCAGCTTTATCTGATAGCAAGCAGATTATTGGGCAATTATTTAATGTTGGAAGTGGTGTGAATTACAACATCTTTGATCTTGCAAACATGGTAGAAAACAATCATGTTTTCATTCCCCCTAGAATTGGAGAAGCAAGAGAAACATTGGCTGATACGACAAAAATAAGAACTATGCTTGGATGGCAAGCCACTATAGGTCTAAAAGAATGGATACAAAAACAATTATAACTGGTGGCTCTGGGATGGTGGGATCTGCTTTTAAAAACATCCTACCCCAAGCACAGTATATAACAAGAAGCCAGTTTCATAATTTATCTTATGATATAAAAGGAAAATTTGTAATTCACCTAGCCGCAAAAGTAGGTGGCGTAAAAGCAAACACAAATTACATTGCAGATTTTTATTATGAGAACTCTAATATAAATCAAAAAATACTTGACTATGCTTGTATTGAAAAGGCAAAAAAAGTTGTATCCCTTCTTTCAACTTGCGTGTATCCTGATGCGCCATATATCAAATACCCTCTAACCGAAGATCAATTACATCTTGGTCCTCCACATGATTCTAATTTTGGATATGCGTATGCCAAGAGAATGGTGGATGTAATGTCTCGTGCTTATAGGGAGCAGTATGGCTGCAACTTTATTACAGCCATTCCAAACAATCTATATGGAGAGAATGATAATTTTGATTTAGAAAATAGTCATGTAATCCCAGCACTTATTAGAAAAGTCTACGAGGCTAAAATAAATAATATTAGCCATGTTGAGTGCTGGGGCGATGGAAGCCCCCTAAGAGAATTTACATACTCGGAAGATGTAGCAAAAATTTTGATGTTTTTGTTAGAGAATTACCATGATCCAGAACCAATAAATATTGGCAACACGGAAGAATACAGCATTAAGCAGGTTGTTGAGATTATATGTAAAATATTGGAATACAATGGTGACATAGTGTGGCAAACTAATAAACCATCAGGACAACACAGGAAGCCAAGTTCTAATCAAAAACTTCTTGATTTAGGGTGGAAAAAACAGTATTATACTTCTTTAGAAGAAGGATTAAAGAAAACATGTAATTGGTTTATAATGACTTATCCAAATGTTAGAGGTGTATAGTTGAAAACCGCAATAATAACTGGGATTACAGGTCAAGATGGGTCTTATTTGGCAGAATTTTTATTGTCAAAAGGTTACAAAGTGATTGGTGCTAAAAGAAGATCTTCTTTGATTTGCACCGACAGGATCGACAGTATTTTTGGTCACGAAAACTTTCACATGGAATATTTTGATCTAAATGACACGGGCTGCATTTACAGACTGCTAGCAAAATATAGACCACAAGAGTTTTATAATTTAGCAGCACAATCTCATGTTAGAGTATCGTTTGAAATACCAGAGAACACAGTGGATGGCATTGCTATGGGCACACTTCGCATTTTAGAGGCAATTAGAAACACATTACCAAACTGTAAGTTCTATCAAGCATCCTCTTCAGAGATGTTTGGAGATAATCCTTATTATCCGTATGATGAAAACTCCAAACTAATGCCAGCAAGTCCATATGCTTGCGCTAAGGTTTTTGCTCACAATCTTGTTAGAAACTATAGAGAAAGTTATGATATTTTTGCATGTAGTGGTATTCTTTTCAATCATGAATCCCCACGAAGAGGTGAGACTTTTGTGACTAGAAAAATTACTTTAGCA
>MDSZ01235557.1_pt1 | contig 14561 bp, 11 predicted proteins | sample 811201 | NCBI WGS metagenome assembly MDSZ01 (sample SAMN05326647, study PRJNA326480) | marine metagenome | isolation source: seawater | place: Indian Ocean: North | collected 2010
ATCATCCAGCGCAAGGGCAATGAAGGCTTTGGCAACGGCAATTTCCAGGCCCTGTTCGAAAGCATTGAACTCGACCAGATCCGCCGCGGGGTGATCAGCGTTGATAGCTGAGCGGGCCGATGCCGCCCGGCGAGCGGCCGGAGCGTGCGCAAAACAACTTTCCGCCAAATAAAATGGCGGCCGGTCGGGGAATTGGAGAGACTTCCCGGACCGACCGCCATGGAGACAGGGCGCGGTGAGGAGACACCGCGCCCTGCCGGGCACTCAGTCGAATTTGAAGCGAACGCCCAAGGCGAAAGTGCGGTCGATCAGCAGCGTGCTACTGTTGAATTCCGTCGGATTGCCGACGTCGCCGAACTTATAGTAATTCTGCTGCTTGGCCTTGGTCAGATTGACAGCGTCGAAGGTGATGCCGATGTCGTCATTGACGTTCCAGGTCAGCTGGAAGTCCAGGCTCTTTTCCGGCGCGCGCCAGAAGCCGATCGGGTTCGCAAAAGACCGGCCTTCATTGTTGTTCAGGAAGCCCTTGCGCCAGATATAGGACAGACGCGCGCCGATCGGACCATTATCATAGGCGAGGGTCGCATTGTAGGAGAGCTTCGACACGCCGAAGAAGGCAGACTTGGTGGTGCCGGTGATCTCACCTGCGTTGTTGACGACCGGGATGGTCTGTTCGGAATCCAGGATCGTCGCGCTGCCCGTGAAGCCGAGGCCGTTCAATACGCTGGGCAGATAGGAGGGGAAATAGGTCAGCCCCACTTCCAGCCCCTTGAGCGTCCCGTCGGAGGCATTGGCCGGACGCGTGATATTGAAGATTTCGGTATAGGTTTCGTTGCGCGGCAGATAATTGTCCGGGATGAATTCGCGGGCTGTCAACGGTACGACAAGCCCGTCGATCTTGCGCTGGAACGCGGTTACATAGATTGCGCTGTTGCGTTCGAAATACCATTCGAGCGCCAAATCCATGTTCTTGGAATGGGTGGCCCGAAGATTGGCATTGCCCGCTGTGCCCGTGCCGAAGCCAATGCGCGACAGATCGCCACCCAGAACAGGGTTCGGATTGAGATCGCCAAAAGCGGGGCGGCGCAGCGTTTCACCATAGTTGAAGCGGATGCGCAGATTGTCGGTGATATTGTAGCGCGCGGTGAAGGATGGCAGGAATTTCTCCGACCCCGTCGACACCGTCGTCCGGGCGAAATCATTGCCCCGATCGAAATAGTCGTACAGCGTGTCGATCGCGACGAAGCGCACGCCGGCCTGAAGCTGGAGCGGCCGCCCGAAAAGCTCCAACTCGCCATCCGCCAATATATAGGCGGCAAGGTTGGTTTCGTTGATGCTGAACACGCGCCCGAACGTCATCTGGTCCGATAGCAGAAGGCCCGGCTCGACGGCGCGATACAGCTGACGAACGGCGTCCTTGTTCATGCTGCGCGGATCGGCCAGCACCCAGCTCGTGGGAATGTCGGCGCGGCCATCGAAGAAACCGCTGTTGGTGAAGGGCGTGCCTTCGCCAAAGGCGTCCAGAGTCACCCCCAGCCCGCCGGCGCCCTGATCGCGGACGAAGCTGTCGGCCTTGCGATCATCGTAGCGGAAGCCCGCCTTGATGCGGCGCAGGAAGCCTTCGTCCCACTTATATTCGCCATCCAGCATGAGCGTAAGCGCGCTGCCGGTATTCTTGGTGCCGCTGTCGAACAGGTTGCCAACGGTCCACTGGCGCGCGTCCGTCAGCACATCCTGATTGCCGAAGCTGTAGGCGGGCAAGCCACCCCCGGCATTGAAATCGACATCCAGATCAAGCGGACCGCGATCGGTGCGGATGGCGAAGAAGGAGGTTTCGTTCTTGCTGTCCTGATAGGCGACGTCAGCGGAAATCTTACCTTGCGAGCCGACGTCCCATTTCGCGTTCAGGGCATAGACATAGCTGTCCGTGCGATTGGTTGCCACGTCGCCGCTGTTGAAGCCGGCGACCGAGCCCATCCGGCGCGACTTGATGATGTTCGTGCCGTCATACAGCTCGAAGCTGTTCGCCACGTCGGCCGGCAGGTCGCCCCACCAGTCGGCGAAGCTGAAGTGCAGGCTGTTGAATGTTTCGCCGCGGAAGCCGGTGTAGAAGACTTCGGCGGTGTAGACCGAGCTGTCATTGGGCGCCCATTGCAGCGCGGCGTTGATCGATGGCCGCTCGCGCTTGCCGTAGAGGTCCGACGCGATGACGGCGTCGCGCGAGAGATAATAGGGTGTCTCGACGCCATTGATGTTAAGCGTGGAGCCCGGCGCGGTAGGCAGGCCAGCATCGAGGCCCGGCGTCCAGTTCTGGTTGCGATCGCCCGGGAAGATGCGCTCAAGCGGAGTGAGGCCAGATCCTTCTGGCGGATTTTCCGTCGCGAACGGCACCATCGCGCCGGCCTGGAGATTCTGGTTGCGATATTCAGCGCGGGTGAAGCTGGCATTCACCAGGATGCCGATGTCGCCGATCCCGGTTTCCCAACGATCGCTGACCAGCAGCGCCACGTTGGGGTTCACCTTGTCCGCCAGTTCGGAATAAATGCCGCGCGCGAGACCGGAGATGGTGAAGCCATCAAAGTCGAGCGGGCGACGGGTCTGCACGTCGATCTGGCCGGCCAGGCCGGTTTCCAGCTGGTCGGCCGAACGGGTCTTGTACACGTCGACACGGCTGACAAGGTTCGCCGAAATATCCTGGAGCGCGAAGGAGGTGCCTGCTGCTGTGAAGATATTGCGGCCATTGAGGGTGGTAAGCGGATCCGTCAGGCCACGAATGGTGATCGTCGCTGTCTCGCCACCCGCACGATCGGTGACCTGGATGCCGGTCACGCGCTGAAGCGCTTCGACAACATTATTGTCGGGCAGCTTGCCGACATCTTCCGACACGATCGAATCGACGATCTGCGTCGATTCCCTGCGGACATTCAGCGCACCCACGATCGACGCGCGCACGCCGGTCACGACGATTTCGTTGACCTCATCGTCCGCCTGCGGCGCGGCGGCGGAGTCGGGCACGGTCTGCGCCTGCGCGGCACCGGCCAGCATCAGCGCAACCATGGATGTGGAACCAAAAATGACGGACTTCAAAGCCATCGGATATCCTCCCCAAGGGGCCGGCGCATACGCCATGCCCATGTTTCGATTACTCCGACTAATTATTGCTCCGACAAATGAAGCGCAAGCGGAAAATCGGCCCACTATGTAGGATGGCCTGGGTCAGTGACATTTATGCTGCATATTGGGCTGAAAGCGGGACGGAAGACCGCACAACTATGTAGAAAGCCGGCGACCATTGGGACCGCCGGCATTCTGAACAATGGCCTTTTGTCTGACTTAGGGGATTGTCAGTCCGCCCGCCAATAGGCGGAACTGTCGCGGCTGGCAACGAGGGCGACCTGGCCATCGACCATGCCGATGGCCTTGCCCGGTGCGCCGACGGCGGCGAACCGCAGCAGGCCCTGCCCCTTTTCCTCCAGGCGCACAAACTGGCTACGCAGCGAAAAGTCCGCGCTCTTGCTGTCGGGTTGCAGCGTCACGGTGCCATCCTTGGCAGCGACCAGATAATGGTCCGGCATGAGAATGGGCGAGAGCATGATGCTGTCCTTCCCGGCGCGGCCCTTCGTCTGGCGGAACTGCGTCTGCGCTAGCGATGGGTTGCCGCCGGTCAGGCGCGTGCCTTCATGCGCCAGCAACGCGGCCGGGTTCGCGGCGGACACGAAGCGCTCGGGCAGGGGGCCATTGCCCACCGGCACGCCGAAATCGGGCGTGCCATCGGCCGTATAATAGAGGCGCTGGACCCGGGTGTGGCGGTCCGGGTTGAACAGCGGGTCGCCCTTGATCTCCTCATAGTCACGGCCGTGATAGACCAGCATGTCGCGGCCCTGTTCGTCGACCGTAAAGCTGTTGTGGCCGGGGCCATAGACGCTGGTCTGGGAATTGGTGACGAACACCGGCTGCTTGGACTTGGTCCAGCTTTTGGGGTCCATCAGATCGGCATTTTCGTCGGCGGTCAGCAATCCCAGGCAATAGCGCGCATCGGTCGCGCTGGCCGAATAGGTCATGAACAGGCGGCCATTGCGATGAAGGATCGCGGGCGCCTCCGCCACCTTGTAGCCGCGCACTTCCCAGTCGAGCGTCGGGATGGTGAGCCGCGCGGGTTGGGCGCTGAACGTCAGCGGCGTCTTCATCGGCGCGATATAGAGATTGGAATTGGTGTCGATGCCGGGTTCGCGCTGTGCCCAGGCCATGTAGCGCACGCCCTTGTGGACGAAGATGGTGGAATCGAGATTGAAGCTGTCCCACGGCGTCTGCAATTCGCCCAGCACGCGCCATTTCCCGGTCATGGGGTCGGCCCCGTCGCACACCACCGCATAGGTGCGGATGCGGAACACGTCGTCCCCGCCGCCGCTCGGGCCAGCGGCGAAATACATATACCAGACGCCGTCGATCTGATGCAGTTCGGGCGCCCAGAGGAAGCCGGAGCGCGGCCCGCTGGCTTCATGCCGCCACAGCACCGCTTCCTTGGCTGTCGCAAGACCGGCGATGGTCTTGGAGCGGCGCAGAACAAGCCGGTCATATTCAGGCACGGAGCCGGTCATGTAATAATAGCCGTCTTCGTGGCGGAAAATCTGCGCATCGGCGCGGTTCTTGACCAGTGGGTTGACGGGCACCGGGGCGGCGGCGTCGGCCTTGGCCGCACGCACTGCGGCTGGCGCTGCCGACAGGGCGGCAGCGCTACCGATGAAGCCGCGACGGGACAGGGCGAAAGACATCAGGTTTCTCCGGTTAAGTCAGACTAATAAGGATCAATATTGCGCCACGGGCCATCCGTCAGCCCCCCATGTCACCGGCGCGATGCGCAGGGTCGGCGCGCCGTCCGCCTGTTTGTCATAGGCGTGATAGACGACATAGTCCTTGCCGTCCGTGTCATGCAGCCAGCCGGCATGACCCGGGCCGCGCCAGCGCTGCTGTTCCTGAAGATCGGCGCGCAGGAAGATGGTTCCGCCCCCTTCCATTAGCTTGCTGCCATCCCTCCCCACATAGGGGCCCGTAATCTCCTTCGATCGGCCGATCACGGTATAATATGTGCTGTTCACGCCCTTGCAGCAATAATCATAGCTGACCATCAGCCAGTAATAACCGCCATGGTCGATAATGAAGGGCGCTTCCACCGGAGCAGGGCCTCCGGCTGGAGCCGGGCGGCGGGCAATGCTGATGGGCCTGGCCTCCGGATCCTTGGGCTTGCCGGTTTTCGGGTCGAGCTCGAACAGCTTTATGCCGGTCCAGAAACTGCCCAGCGTCAACCAGTGACGTCCTTGCCGGTCGATGATGAAATTGGGGTCGATGGCGTTGTAATCATCTTCCTTCGTCGACAGGACCACCATCCCTTCGTCGCGCCAGCCATAGTCGGGCGAGGCGCGATCCAGCGTCTTTGAGGTGGCAAGGCCGATCGCCGACCGGTTGGAGCCGAAGGTCGAGACCGAATAATAGAGGCGATAGCGACCATCGACGAAGCTGATGTCGGGCGCCCACATGCCGTTGCTGCCTGGAATCGCCTGACTTGCCCAAGCGGGCAGGGCAGTGAAGACGGGGTCGCCGGCTTTCCAGTGGACAAGGTCGGTGGAGGTGCGCGTTTCGATCAGTCGCTTGCCGTGGCCAGTGCTGAACACATGATAGATGCCGCCTTCGCGGATGATGACCGGGTCATGGGTTGGCGTAAGGTCGCCCGCCAAGCGGCTGTTGAGCGACGCGTCGGCGGCATCGGCGGAGGATTGCGCGCAGGCCGGCGCGGCGAGAAGGGCAAGGCCCGCCCAGGCGCAGAGGATCGATCGGACCATGGCGGCCTCTCCTTCATTCAGATGCGTGCCGCCGCCCCGCCATGGAGCGGCGACAAAGGGGATGGAGCGGGCGGCGATTCCACCCTCCGCCCGCCCCAAACTGTCATTGCAGGTCGAGCACCACGACCGATTTGGGCGGCAGGGTGACGCTGAGCGTGCCGCCGCTGACCTGCGCCCCGGTGAACGGCGCGGGCTTGATCGTTTCAGGCGCATCGAAGCTGTTGTGCGCATTCATCGCCGACGCCGTCAGGATGCGGCCGGCCACCGTCGCGGCGTTGAGGCCGTCCAGCTTCACCGTCACTGTGTTGGGCTGGTTCGGGTCCAGGTTGGACAGGCCGACATGCACCTTGCCGTCCTTGCCACGCACGGCCGAACCGCTCACTGCCGGCATGGTGAATTGCCCCTTGCCATACCATGGCGTGTCAAGCTCGATCGGCAGCACAGTTGCGTCCTGCCACGGCTTGTACATCTCGAAGACATGATAGGTGGGGGTCAGCACCATCTTCCTGCCGTCGGTCAGGATCATTGCCTGAAGCACATTCACCATCTGCGCGATGGCGGTCATGCGTACGCGGTCGGCATGCTTGGCGAAAATGTCGAGATGGACCGAGGCGACCAGCGCGTCGCGCAGCGTATTCTGCTGGCGCAGGAAGCCGGGATGCGTGCCGGGGTCCTGCGCATACCAGGTGCCCCATTCATCGACCGCCAGGAAGACCCGCTTCTTGGGGTCATATTTGTCCATGATCGCGACATGCTTGGTGATCAGCTCGTCCATATGGACGGCCTTGGCCAGGGTGTCGGCCCATTCGGTCTCGCCGAAATTGACCGGATCGGCCTTGGGAGGCCAGCCGCCCTGGGGCAGAGTGTAATAATGGAGCGAAAGCGCGTCCAGCTGGTCGGCCGCGACCCGCATCATCGTTTCGGTCCAGTTATAATCATCGACATTGGCGCCGGCCGCAATCTTCAGGATTTTCGTGCCGCGCGGGGCCTTGATAAAAGTGGCGTAACGGCGGGTCACGTCGGCGGCATATTCGGCGCGCATATTGCCGCCGCAGCCCCATAGTTCATTGCCGATGCCGAAATAGGGCACCGCATAGGGTTCCTTGTGCCCGTTCTTCGCGCGCTCTTCCGCCAGGGTGCCGGCGGGCGCAGTCATATATTCGACCCACTCCGCCATTTCCTGTGGCGTGCCGTTGCCGACATTGCCCGCGACATAGGCTTCCGCCCCCACCTGACGCAGCAATTCGAAAAATTCGTCGGTGCCGACTGTGTTGGGTTCGGTCACGCCGCCCCAATGGGTGTTGACCTTGACCGGGCGCTTCGCCTTGGGACCGACGCCTTCGCGCCAGTGATATTCGTCGGCGAAACAGCCGCCGGGCCAGCGGATGACGGGCACGGACAGGTTGCGCAGCGCCGCCACGACGTCATTGCGAAAGCCATTGGTGTTGGGGATCGACTTGTCGTTGCCGACCCACAGGCCGCCATAAATGCCATTGCCCAAATGTTCGGCAAATTGGGTGAATATCCGTCGGTCATAGACCGGGCCGGGCGTGTCGGCGTGGATGGTCGCACTGGTCGGCGTGCCGTCGGTGTCGGCAATGGCCGGGGCCGCCAGCGCGCTCGTCGCCAGCAGCAGCGCGGCGGTCGCGCGGCGCAAATAACTGATCATGTCGGTCCTCTCCTGTTGCAATCAGTCGTGAAAAGGGTCGGTGGTCTCGCGGCGGCCACGCAGGAAGGCGTCGGCGACCAGCCGTAGCGGCGCTGTATCGACGTCGCTGCGGCCGCCACGGATCAGCGTGGAAAAGCGGCTGTAGAGTCCTGCATATTCGATATCTTCGCCATGTTCGGTCCCGCTGGGCAGGGTCAGCACCGCGCCGCCCTGACTGAGCCTGAGCACGCCGGCATCGGTATCCACGACAATGTCCCAGCTTTGCGGTCCGGTCTGCCGCCAGTCCAGATCCATATGAATCGGCGCGCCCGCCGTGTCGCGAAAGGCGATGTCGGCGGCGATCGGCGCGGCGCGGTTTCCCGGCAGCACCAAAGTCGCGTCCTTCAGGAAGAAGGGGCGGGGCAATATGTGCGTGACGATGGAGAGGGCGTTGATGCCGGGGTCGAACACGCCAAGCCCGCCCGGCTGCCAGATCCATGCCTGCCCCGGATGCCAGAACCGCACATCCTCCCGCCAGACGATCGACACCTTGTCGATGCGGCGCTCGGCCAGCCAGGCGCGGGCGGGGGCGACGCCGGCGGCAAAACGGCTGTGCCATGCCGCGAACAGCGTCGCGCCGACCTTGTCCGCCTGGGTTTTCAGCGCCTCCACCTCGGCCAGGGTCGCGCCGGGCGGCTTTTCCAGGAAGACATGCGCGCCGCGACCGAGGGCCTGCGCGGCCAGATCATAGCGGACTTGCGGCGGGGTGCAGAGGGCGACCGCATCCACCGCCGGCCCCTGCGCCAGCAACGCATCCAGACTGGCATGATGGGGCACGCCGGGCAGGCCCGCATCATGCGGGCTGACGGTTGCAGCCAGGCTGAACGCACCATTGCCCCGGATGGCCGGCACATGCTGGTCACGCGCGATCTTGCCGATGCCGACGATCGCGATGCGGATCGGGTCCATCTCGCTCAGAGCGTCTTGACGGCGACCTGGACAGGTGCGGCGCGCTTCAGTTCGTTGCGCACCGGCAGGGTGAAGGGCGCGGCGAGAATTTCGAACACATCGCCTTCCTGGCATGCCACGCCGTCGCTGAAGGACAGGGTGGCGGTGCCGAAGAAATGGACGTGGACGTCGCCGGCGCGGCGAAACAGGTCATATTTGAAGTGATGATGTTCCAGATTGGCAAAGCTGTGCGACATGTTGCCCTCGCCGGACAGGAAGGGCTTTTCCCAGATCACTTCGCCATTGCGCAGGATGCGGCTTGCCCCCTCGATATGTTCGGGCGGCGTGCCGACCAGCAATTCCGGACCCAGCGAGGCCTGGCGCAGCTTGCTATGGGCAAGCCAGAGATAATTGTGTCGTTCGGTGACATGGTCGGAAAATTCATTGGCGAGCGCCAGCCCCAGTCGGTGAGGCGTGCCATCCTCGCCGATCAGGTAGATGCCGGCCAGTTCGGGTTCCTCACCGCCATCCTGGGCGAAGGCGGGCATGGTGAAGGGCGCGCCGGGATCGACCAATTGCGACCCGTCCCCTTTGTAGAACCATTCGGGCTGCTGTCCGACTTCGCCGTCCGCAGGCTTGCCGCCTTCCAGACCCTCTAGGAACATGCGCATGGAATCGGTCTGATTTTCCGCCGCAGCGGCTTCGCGATGCATCTTGTCGCGGCCTTCGGCCGAGCCGAGATGGGTAAGGCCGGTGCCGGTCATCAGCAGATGGGCGCCATCATCATGGTCGATCGGCGCAAGCAGTCTGCCGGCTTCATATTCCGCCGCGATGTCGATCACGCTACCCTGGCCGGCGTCGGTCACCGCCTGCGCCAGATCGATGCCCTGCGCGATCGCATGGAACGCCAGTGCGCGGATGCTGGCGAAGCCGGGGACAAGATAGGCGGTATCGCCCTGTGCAGCGATGACGGCGCGCTCGCCCGAATCCGAACGATGCTGCAACAGACGCAATGACATGAACACTCTCCTCCCGCGCGCCCTGCCGGCGCTGGATCCGACGAAATAGCTGCTGCCCGCGCGACGATATGTCGCTCAGGCGATGAAGCTCAATTACTCCGACATATTGCAAGGCGATGGCAAAGGCAATGATTGTATTTTAGAGGGAACTATGCCTCAAAGGATCAAGGTGGGGAGGAGCCCGAATGGTGAAAGAAAGTCCGTCGTTGCGAGCGGAAGAGGCGACTGGCAACGGCAAGGACCGGGCGACGCGGGGGCCGGGTCGTCGGCTGCACGGCGCGATCGCGCACAAGCTGGGCACCGCGATCTTGTCGGGGCAATATCAACCCGGAGACACCTTATCGGGCGAAGTCGCTTTTGCCGAGGAGTTGGAAGTGTCGCGCAGCGCCTATCGCGAGGCGATCCAGGTGCTGACCGCCAAGGGGCTGGTCGAAAGCCGGCCCAAGGCCGGGACGCGCGTCCTGCCGCGCACGCGCTGGAACCTGCTGGATCCCGATGTTCTGGCCTGGGCCTTTGCCGGGGAGCCTGACATCCAGTTCGTGCGCGACCTGTTCGAATTGCGCGCCATCGTCGAGCCGGCCGCGGCCCGGCTGGCGGCGCAGCGGCGCGACAAGGATGACCTCAAGCTCATGAAGGACGCGCTCGCCGCGATGCGTCGTCATACGCTGGCGACCGACGCCGGCCGCGCGGCCGACCGTGATTTTCACAATGCGATCCTCAACGCCACGCGCAATGACGCGCTGCTGGTGCTGACGGCCAGCATCGGTGCGGCGGTCAATTGGACGACCCAGTTCAAGCAGCGCGCCCGCGCCCTGCCGCGCAATCCCATTCCCGATCATGTTCGCGTCTATGACGCCATTGTCGCGGGCGACCCGAAGGCGGCGGCCGAGGCGATGGGCGTACTGGTCGATCTCGCGCTCGAAGACACGGCGAGCGCGATGGAGCGATAAGGCGCACAGAAAGCAGAACGCAAAAAAGGGCCGGCGCATATCCCAAGCGCCGGCCCTTTTCCTGTCCGATGGTGCGACCCCTCGGCTCGTTACGCGTCGATTTGCTGGTCCGGCAGCGCGTTGGTCGTCTTCGACCCCCAAAGCGCGTAGAAGAGCACATAGAGTTCGCAGGCGGCGGTCAGCAGGAAGCTGGTCTGCAGACCATAATGATCGGCCAGCCAACCCTGCACCACCACCAGCGCGCCGCCGGCGATCGCCATGATGAGGAGGCCCGATCCTTCTTCGGTCAGGGGACCCAGCCCCTTGATGCCGAGCGTGAAGATGGTCGGGAACATGATCGAGTGGAACAGGCCGACCAGGATCAGCGACCACATGGCGATGGGGCCTGTAGTGAACACCGTTACCAGCATCACGATGAACGCGCCGATCGAGAAGGCGGCGAGGACATGGCCGGCATCGAAGCGCTGCATGATCGCGGAACCCGCAAAGCGGCCGACCATCATGCCGCCCCACAGGAAGGTCAGGTAATTGCCGGCCTGTTCATGGGTCAGGTTGGCGATCTGCGGCTGGCTGACAAAGTTGATGAACAGATTGGCGACGCCGATTTCCGCGATCAGGTAGATGAAGATTGCGGGAATACCGAACACCAGATTGCGGTGCTTCCACAGCGAATGTTTCCTGCGTTCTTCCTTGTTGTGGCGCTGCGTCGCATTTCCCATGGCGGGCAGCGGGAAGCGGGCGATGACCACGGCCAGCACGGTCAGCACGATGGCGACCAGCACATAGGGCAGGATGACCGACTGCGCATCGGCGAGCCGCTCGGCCTGGGTCAGGACGACTTCGCCCTGCGCGGTGCCGCCCTTGGACCGGCCAAGGATCAGATAGGCCCCGAACATCGGCGCCAGCATCGTGCCAGCCGAATTCATTGCTTGCACAAGGTTAAGGCGTGAGGAGGCGGTTTCGGGCTTGCCCACGACCGCGACATAGGGGTTGGCCGCGACCTGAAGCAAAGTGATGCCGCTAGCGATCACGAACAGCATGATCAGCGTGACGCCATAGGAAGGAATGGACGCCGCCAGCGTCATGCCGAGTGCGCCCGCCGCCATGATCAACAGGCCGATCACCATCGACTTCTGATAACCGACGCGTTCGATCAGCTTGGCCGATGGGATGGACGCGAAGAAATAGGCGATGAACCAGACCGATTCGATCAGCGTCGTCTGGGTGTAGCTCAGATCAAACACGCTGCGCAGATGCGGCAGCAATGTGTTGTTGATGACGGTGATGAAGCCCCACATGAAAAAGAGGCTGGCGAGCAGCGCGAGCGCGGGGCCGTAGCGCGTGCCGGGATTATGCGTTGCGGCCGGCGCAGCGCCAGACGAGATCGGTCCTGCCATTCATCCTTCTCCAGTGCAGTTCCAGGCGGCGGGCGACCGATCAAGGGTTGCGCACGCCAATTTTGTCGGAGTATATCCCGCGAAACCGCCCGTCAATGGGCGCGCGTCACCGGGAGGAAGTCCAATGCGAAAGGTCGTCACGTTGAAAACAGCGTTGTCATATGCGCTCGCCCTCAGCCTCGCAAGCGGAACAGCGCTTGCCGCCGAAGCGAGCCGCGCGCCGGCCGGAACGATCGACGGCGCGGCCATCGAAACGCTGACGCTGACCAACGGTCAGGGCGTGACGGCGAAAATCCTGACCTATGGCGCGACGCTTCAGTCGCTGATGGCGCCGGGCAAGGACGGGCAGAGCATGGATGTGCTGCTCGGCTATGACGACGCCAAGGATTATGCCGACCATCCCAATTATTTCGGCGTCACCGTCGGCCGTTACGCCAACCGTATCGCCGGCGGCAAATTCAGCCTGGACGGCAAGGCCTATCAGCTGCCGGTAAACGACAATGACGTCAATTCGCTGCACGGCGGCGGCAAGGGCTTTGACAAGCAGGTTTGGAAGGTCGTGTCGATCAAGAGCGGGCCGACCGCCAAGGCGGTGCTGGCGCTCACCAGTCCCGATGGCGATGCGGGCTATCCTGGCAAGCTGGACGTGACCGTCACCTACACGCTCGACGAAAACGGCAATCTGGGCATCGCCTTCGACGCGAAGACCGACAAGCCGACCATCGTCAACATGACCAACCATGCCATCTTCAACCTGGCGGGCGAAGGGTCGCCCGAAGGGGCGCTGGATCATGTATTGACCATTCCCGCCAAGGCCTTCACGCCGGTCGACGCCAACCTCATCCCGACGGGCGAATTGAAGCCGGTCGATGGCAGCGTGTTCGATTTCCGCACGCCCCGCCGCGTTGCGGATGGCATTCGCGACGGCCGCGACCAGCAGATCGTCTATGGCCGGGGCTATGACCATAATTGGGCGCTCGACAAGGGCGCGACCCGGACGCCCGAACTGGCCGCGCGGCTGGAAGACCCGGTGTCGGGCCGGGTGCTCGAAGTGCTGACGACCGAGCCGGGCGTGCAGTTCTACGCTGGCAACTTCCTCGACGGAACGCTGGTCGGCAAGGGCGGTCATCTCTACCGGATGGGGGATGGCATTGCGCTGGAGCCGCAGAAATTCCCCGACGCGCCGAACAAGCCGGCCTTCCTGTCGGCGCGGGTCGATCCGGGCAAGCCCTATCACCACCAGATGATCTATCGGCTGTCGGTGAAGCGCTGATGTCGCAATGGCGGATGATCGCGCGGGAAGGCGCGGACATATTGGGGGAGGGGACATTGTGGTCGGCGCGGGGAAACGCCGTCTACTGGGTCGACATCCTCGCCCCGGCGCTCAACCGCCTGTCGCTCGATGACGGGGCTGTCACCCGCATTGCCATGCCGGAACCGCTCGGCTGGCTGGCGGAACGGCAGGCGGGCGGTTTCATAGCCGGCTTTCAGAGCGGCTTTGCCGCGCTAACGCTCGACCCGCTGACGATTGATCCCATCGGCGACCCCGAACCGCACTTTCCGGGAAACCGGATGAACGACGGCAAGGCCGACCGCCAGGGCCATATCTGGTGCGGCACGATGGACATGGCCGAAGAGCATGATCGCGGTTCGCTTTACCGCTTTGCGCCCGATCACAGCTGGACCGTCATCGACAGCGAATATCGGGTGCCCAATGGCCCCTGTTTCTCGCCCTGCGGCCAATGGCTCTATCACAGCGACACGGCAAAGCGGCAGATATACCGCTTCCGCCGGACGGAGGAGGGGGCCACGGATCGCGAACCGTTCATCCGGTTCGCGGAGGCGGATGGCTATCCCGATGGCATGACCGTCGATGCCGAAGGCCATATCTGGGTGGCGCATTGGGGTGGTAGCCGGGTCAGCCGCTTCACCCCTGATGGCCAGTTGGACCACGCGATCGCCCTGCCGGCGCGGCAGGTGACCAATATCTGCTTTGCCGGCCCTGATCTCGATCGAATGTTCGTCAGTTCCGCGACTGTCGGGTTGGACGATCCTTCCGAGTATGATGGCGGCTTTTTTGAGGTCGACTGCGGCGTGAAGGGCTTGCCCACGCATTTGTTCGCCGGCTGAAAGAGCGCGAAATTTCATAGGGAAGGGGGGAGCGGTGGGCCTTGGCACACGCGCTCCCTTTCTCATTCAGTTCAAAGCCAATCAGCCCACTTGCATTTGCCGGGAAATGCCTTTAACAAGCGAGGACAACGTTGTCATTGCCCCTCCAAGGCAGACGATGTTGCGCCCGGACAGCCTTTGGCGAACTGCACGCGTCCAAAGGCTGTCCGGGTCGATGTCTCCCCTGGTCCCGATATACCGTCATTTTAGCGGCGAAGTGCTGCACGCAAGCATTTCTGTCCGCGCGGCGAACATTGCTTGTCCGGTTTATCTCTATCATAATGATAGTAAGCCGCGACGAGTCGGCGCTAAGGAGAGCTATGAACGATATTGAGTCCGAGGTGCCACTATCCTGGTGGACCCGCCTGACCCAGGCCCTGATCCGCGACCCTGCGATCACCTTGCTGGATACCCATGACGCTGAACATGACGCGGAGGACATGCGGCGCGCGTCGTCGCGTTTCGGGGAAAGCATCGGTTAAACGCTGCGTTGCCAAATAAATGCTTCGTTCCCGCGCGAGACCCGGGCATGAATGGCGTAACTTCCACCATCATGAGGCATATCATGGCCACAGACCCGCGCGCCGTCACTC
>MDSZ01045497.1_pt1 | contig 14553 bp, 3 predicted proteins | sample 811201 | NCBI WGS metagenome assembly MDSZ01 (sample SAMN05326647, study PRJNA326480) | marine metagenome | isolation source: seawater | place: Indian Ocean: North | collected 2010
ATTGTAAAGGTGATGATAGTGGTCAAGTTTGGGCTACTGAAGCTGATTGTAATAATTTTTGTGGTAATTTTGTAAATACTCTACGGATAGAAGATCCAGATACATACATGAGAACTTGTAGTACAATTTGTCCAGACGGTTTAACTGATTGTGGTTATCCATCAGATGGAGCTAATAATTGTCCTAATTGGCAAGAAGGTAATACTTGTACACTCGGTTATTATCCAGCCTTAACATTAGAATGTGGTACTTGTTGGATGGCTGGTGTTGAATCTGGAGTTTGGTATCCAAGTGAAGAATTTCCACAAGAAACATTTCCATTTACCGGTAATGTTACTTGGGATGTTGAAGATGGAAATTCGTATACTGGTGCTTATGATTATCCAAATAGTTGTCCTAACTTAAATAATTGGGATAGTTTAGATAATGTTACTTGTAATATAATTAATTTTTCAAGTCATATGGATTATGGTCAATATCAATGTTCAAGTCCATCCGATTGTGATAAAACAACTGTAGATAAAACATATACTGTAACAATAACTGACCCACGAGATAGTGATTTAAGTGTTACTAAAAAATTACATGTAACTTATATTAGAAATGATTATATTCCAAATTTAGAATGTATACAATATAATGGTCAGTGTTTAAATAATGAATTTATATTAGATGCGGCTCATGAAGAAGATTACATCTTTCCATTGATAGTATCTAATGAACAAGAAGCAGACCCATATTATTTTGAATTGGAGGTTAGTTCTGACTCAAATGACCCAGGTGATTTAAATGTAAGAATTAATGAACTAGATCAAATTGTTTTTTATGATTTAGAAGAAACAGGTACTGGTACATTTACAGTTAATATACATTTATATCAACCATTTCCAAATAATAATTGGGATTCAAATCCACCAAGTGATTTAAGTTTATATTATATTGGTATACCTGGTAATTATCAAACTATATCATATACGATTACATTAATAGATTCTTCCGGTCCTTCAGGAACAATAGTACCTAATTTAGTACCATCATTTGGTTTATCACCTGATACTTTTAACATGATAGCTATAGGTTCTGATGGGAGAGCTACTTTAACTATACCAGAAAATTTTGGTGAAAATTGGTCTGGTTATCAGTGTAATTCATTTATATTTGGTGATGGTATGATATGTGCTGATAATAATCCTGATAATTGTCCTCTTTATTGTAATGACTTTAGTAGTCCTTGTACACAAGATGAGGATTGTGGAGAAGCAATTTGTCTTCCAAACGGTGGAATACCCTGTCAAATTGTAACTCCTGATGATGGAGGTGAAAATACTATAGTAGCAAATCCAAATTATGGTGGATGGTTACCAGAAAATACACAAACAATTGATTTTAATACTGTTTGGAGATATGATTTATACATTTATAAATGTATTACATCTGAATGTGATGAGACAAATGGTACAGCTACAGAAATATTATTTCAAGAATTTTCTGATTGGTCTATTGATTTTCCTTTTGGTTTAGATTCTATACCTAATAATTATCAACCACCACCAACAGGTGGAAACAATATATGGACTAGTAGATTTGTTTGTCCAGATTCTGAATGGAGTACCTATGGTGATTGGTGTGGCGCATCACCTATCAATGGTTTTGGTAATCAATTATCAGCTCAATGGTGTTGTCCTGATGAAGCTGTGTGTCCAGATGGACAGCCATGTAATCCCATTTATCCGACAAGTGAAGTTTTAAATCCATGTGGACAAGATTGTGCTTGTCCTGGATTTGAAAACGCTGAAGTACAAGAAAATGGTTCTGATATGTGTATTCAAGCTTCTGATACATTAGATTTTCCAAGTGTAAGAGATTTTATAGAAAGTGGTTGGACACATAGATTTAATGAACCTGGATGGTATAAAACAAAATTATTAGCTTATGATTTATATTATTCACCAAATCCAGAATATCTAGCATCTGGAACAAGTGTTGGTGAAGATGAACGAATATTTGAAATAGAATATGTAATTCCAATTAAACAATCTGTACCAAATAATTATCTACCATGGCAAGGTATAAATGTCCCATCTACAGATTTACCAGCGTTACAATCTTTAGGAGAATCTGAAGAACTAATTCAAGGGTATGATAAAGACAAAAGAAAAAGTTTAGGATGTTTCCTTTATTCAGACGCAGCTCAAAATAAATATGATGATTCAAATTTATTATGGTCTTATGTTGTAAAAAATAGTAAAATGGATAAAAATCCATGGAATATAGATTGTGCGGAAAATAATAATTGTACTGAACTTGGTTATGATTTTTATCCAGATGCTGATATTAGAACACCATTGAGTAAAAAAGGTGAAGCGTATGAAGCTTCTGGTGAATATTCTACTCTATTTTATTATTATGATAGAAGACTACAACCAATTGAATATAATGAAACACAAGCTCCTACAGCTGCACAATTTTATTTTTATCCAAGAGAATATGGTGAGATTTTTACTGAAAAAGAAATGCGAAATCAAGAATGGTTTTTAAAACAAATGTATGTAGGATTTATAGATTGGGGTGATGGTTCTGATATTGAATATGATGATGAACCAATACAATTAGGTTTTGAAACAGTACTAGAACATAGTTATGAAAGAGCTGGAACATATGATATTGTTGGTAGAATGTTTTTAGCACCAAGTGATGATCAAGGTGATGTTTTGGGAGTAGAAAAACATCATAGATTTGTTTGTAGAATTAATGTAAATCAAGATACAGAGTATGAAAGTGAATTTAAAACTTTTGGTGGTAAGGGAGAATATGATTTTTATCCATATTGGGATAAATCTGTTGTTATTGGTGGAGTTTCAGAATGGAGTACATATAATAAAAGTATAGCTAGACAATTGGGTTGGGTAGATGGTTTTGATGAACCATTTGACTTATATTTCAAAAATTACGGAGATAAATTAAAAACAGAATACGCCTTAGCACAAACAAGTGAAAATTATATAGGTAAGGATATGAGTTATTATACAGGTTCATACGCTCACTCAGGTTCTCATTATATTAACCCTGATGACCAAATTAATGTATACACTTATCTTAATCAAAATCCTATTGAAATATCTTCTTCTTTATATTCTGGTTTCTTTACAGGTAGTATTGACCCAAATGGATATCTAACAAATTTCTCACACAATGCTGATACAAAATTAATTTCCTATGGTAGATATCATGAAATAGATGAATTGGGTGACCATTTAGGTGAAATCGATATTGGTCAAGTAAGATATTTTAGAAAACCATTAGATATGTGGCAGATGTTAGGATTTAAACCACCTCAATTAATGACTACTAGTCCACCCATGTCAGATTCTGAAGGAGAAACTGAAGAAAGTAATATGGATGATATTTTTACTGAAGCGTTGGAATGGGAACATCCTGGTAATCCAGGTAGTATTAAATATTGGAATAATATAATTCCAAAAAATTATACATTAAACGATAGGCAAGGTGTAAATATAAATCCACAAAATGGAAAAATTGAAATTGATGAGTCGTCACCTCAACTTTGGAAACAAAGAGAAGATAATAGTTATCCTTACTATCCAGTTTTATATAAAGCTAACAGATTTGGTGTTCCAGATATAAATTTAGGATATCAAGGAAATAGAATACCGTTTCCAACTGATGTTCCATCGGTCAATATAGATTATCAATCAAAAGATTTACAAATTAATCTTGATTTTAGTGAAATAAAAGATTCTTCAATAGAGGACAAAGGTGGAACTGGTTATAAAGGTAGAATTATAGGTGATTATAAAGTTAAATTTGAAAAAAATACTAGAATACCTGACCTAACAGATACAATTATTGAAGCGAAAATAGGTGAAGAAGATGATACTAAAAAACCATATTAAAATATTTATTAGTATAGGAGATTATTCAAATTGATAAAAAAAATAGTAAATAAAAATTTACCAATTGAAAACGCTTTTGGACAATACAATTTTGATGAAACTTTAGAAAGTGTATCAGTTGATGGTGATCAATCTTTATATTCATTAGTTGATGTATATGACCAAAATATTTTAAATATAGATGATTATAGTTTTATAGATTCTGCTGTTTTTACTATTACAAAAGCTGATATTATTAAAACTAATGTTGGTAATACTTCAAGTTATAACAATGACTTTAGAGTTTATTTTATAGATGACCAAAAAAATCTTTACAAATATCTTTCTAGTTATGTTTTATTTGATGAAGAAACTGGATTTACAACTTACGCTAATGGTACATATTCTCAAATTCAAAGTTGTGTAAAAGGACAATTGGGAAGATGGTATGATAATCTTGACGGTGGTGAACATTTTGGATGTGCTTCTTGGTGGGAACCAGGAGATGTAGTAAATTGGTCTGGAAGTACAGCTGATGACGCATGTGAACTATGGCACGATGATTTATTTGGTGGAGAGGTTGGATGGTTCAATTGGAACGAATGGGTAATGGATACATTAGAAGACGAAGCTATAGATCCAGATAGTAATAGTTGGAATAATCAATTTGAAGATTTTCCTTACGGAGATGATTCAGATTTATCCTATTCAAATTTTATTTATAATAAATTTCCAAGAACTTCTGGTGAATATTATTATATAGCTATATGGGCTCAAGCAGATGATAATGATGGTTTGGATGAATATAGATTAAAAACTTATACTATTTATCCAATTCCTAAAAAATTATTGATAGATTTTTGGGGTGATTATAACAATACTAACACTACACTTAATATTAATTTTACTGGAGGAGAATATTCAGTTGATTTAGTTAACGGAAATGTAACTATTCCACGACCTCCTTATACTACAGGAGGATATGGTATCTCACCAAAATATAAAGGTGGTGATTTATCACTTTCTATTGAATTAGATACTGTAAGAGATTTATCCCAAAGAGATAATTGGGCGGATTATAGAACAGGAGATTATTCAAGAATAAATCCTTCAAATCCTATTGATTATCAACACACTTTTGATTATAATAACGACTATATTACTAATAATTCAAATTTGGATTTTAGACCAATAAGTTTTGTATCACCACAACAAAGTTGGGAATTTGATTTACAACAATTTTATGAATTTGGAAATGGGTATATCGCAACAACTTCTCCTAACACAGTTAATTTATCATTTAGAATAGCAGAACCTGAGGTTAATTGGTATCCAGAATATTTGGATGGCCATCATGATGAAAATACTAATTTAAGTGAAATTGATATTGTTTTAGGTGAAAATGGTCCATTAGATTCAGGTATAAATTTTATGATGTATGTTTATGATTGGGATGCACAAGATATGGAAATTGATTGGAATTACATAACAAATGATTTTCCATCAAGTTATACTGATTTAGTATTTAAACAACGAAGAGGTATATATGATTTTCAAAGACTTTTTAAATCTATGGATGGTTTAAATTGGGAGTTAGGAAGTATAGCTCATCAATATAGTACAGCTGGTGTTAAAATAATAAAAGCAGTTGTATTTTCATATGTTCCAGCGGCTTATGAATTTCCAGGATCAACTGAAGACTATGGTTCTTATATTACACCACTTAGATGGAAAGCAGTTAATATAAAAATAAATATGGGATATGATTTATCCTTTATTGAAGATTTTTCAGATGTTGGTGGATTTGATTATACTTTTATTCCATGGCCTGAAACAACAGCGGTAATTAGTGGAATATCTAAAGATAGTTCATATGTAAACGCTGTAAAAGAAATTATTCAAGAAAATTTATTTGGAGAAACTGAATACCAAGATTATAGTTTGACACATTTAGCTTATGAAAATGTACCCGGTAGGAAAAAAGATGAAATCGGAAATTATATTGGAAAAACAGATTTAAGTCAAATTAGATATTTTGATAAACCATACGATATGAATGATTTATTAATGTTAGATGATACTAATGGATTCGTTAGATATGATAATTTTGATGAATGGTATTCTATGGATGAGGAAACTTACATTGACAATGGTAAACCACAATATCCAAGAAATGAAAATGATGAAGTAAATTCTTGTGTTGGACTACTATTTATAAGGGAGGATTCGAATATTAGTAGAATGGAGTCTTGTATTATAGAATTAAATTTTAAATCAGTAAATGGAATCACTGTAAGGGATACAAGTGGTAATGATAATAGAGGTTTATTAATTGGAGATTATGTCATAAATAAACCAGATTATAATATTAAATTAAATAGAGAAGAAGCACCTGAAATTTCAGAAATTAATAGTGAAAAGTTGTCTTTTTAGGAGTAAAATAGATGCCAAAAATAGAACAAAATTTTAAAGAAAATATATTAGAATTAATTTCTACAGGATTAGATCATAATCAATTCCAACCAGACTTAGGTCATTATGTTAGAATGTCTGTTTTTAATGAATCCGATGATTTGATAAGTACATATTATTCTAATTTAGATTGGAATGATTCACCAGTTTATTGGTTTAATGATGATTTATCTAATCTTGGTACATGTATATATCTTGACGGAGAAACAGAAGCAACAGAAAATTATGTTACTGAAGAGTATTGTTTTAATGTATCTGGAGAATTTATTCCAAACCCTAAATTTTATCTTCCCTATAATAGTTTTACTGTACGAGATAATTCAACACAATTATATTTTACTGGTGAACCTGAATGTTTTGACTATCCAGAAAGATGTGATACTATACAACTTCCTCTTTATTTTGATAGTAATAATAAACTTTATTTAAAACCAAATGAAACTCTTAGAGATGATCCAGAAATTGATTACAGTACTGGAACATATACACTAAAATTTGATTTTATTGATAACGCTTTCAATCATATTAAAGATGGTAGTGCTTCGTATGACAATGCTCGTTTCTATATTAAACAATTTTCTACATCTAAAAAAGAAGTAAGATTACTAGCTAGACATTCAGAAGAATATTATAATGATGATGGTAATATAGAAGTTGATGATTCTGCACAATTACAACTTCATGATAGTATTATAGATGAATTTCATTCATTCGCTAAAGGTGGAAATCCCGCTGATGGATTCGGTGAATATAAAGCTGATTTAAATTTATTATTACCTAACTCCATAAATAAAATTTTTATTAATTATGAATTTGATAAAACTACTAATGATGAAACATCATTAATTATTAAATTAAATACGGCTTTAACAAATACAAATGTTTTAACTGAACTTGATATAGGTAGAGAAATTTATCCAACACAAATTCAAGAAATAGTTTTTTTTGATGATGAATTTGAACAAGATACTGTTACATATCTTCAAATGGGAACTTTACAAGCTATTGGTAATGATATGTCTTCCGATGATTTACAAAGTTACAATAACTTAATTGGTAGTGCTTCATTAACTTACAATCAAAAAAATGATATTTTAAATTCTGCTTTTTCATCGAGTTATGAAAATGTAAATATTGATTTTAGTGAAATTTCCAATCATACACATTTTGGTTCTGCAGAACATAAATTAAAAAACTTTTATACAAAAATAAGTAATATTGAAACTTATACAAACTTAATTAGTGCTTCGTTTAATGTAACTGCTTCAAGTGTAAATACCGATAGAAAAAATTTATTTAAAAAAATAAACGCAATAAAAGACCAATTTACACCCTATGAAAAATGGTTATATTCAGATTATACATCAAAATATTCATTTCCAAAGGCGGGATTTGATTACGCTAAAATTCCAGCCGTTAGTGGTAGTTTCGATGAAAACTATCAACAAATTGATGGTAACGCTACTATATTAAGAGATAATAATGGGATTGATTTAGTATATAAAATTGATAGTGCTGGTGAAGATGTAGTATTAAGTGGAAGTTTTGATTCAGCTTCAGCGGCAAACGCAGAATACGGTATTGATTCTTATTGGTATACTGGTTCTCATGATTTGGAAAGTGGTGGTACAACTGTAGCGCATTGGAAATTGAGTGGTAGTAGAGCTGAATTTCATCAAACACAAAATGGTAGTGATTCAAATAGTGGTATTACTTATATATATAACACTGACCCAAATGGTAATAACCTGTCTCACTTTACAAACGCCACACCATACACAGTAACTTTTGATGTGACAAGTAAAGAATCTGATGGGAAAATAACATTTGGACTTGGTCAATTAGGTAATAATAATTTAGATTTTGATATTACAGCTACAGGGACATATAAAAAAGTTATTACCGTTGGTCAAGATTCAGATAATGGATTTGGTAATAATACTCTTTTTATATATGGTGGAAGACATAGTGAGAACAACTCTTTATTTTCTGGTTCAATTGACAATGTAGTGGTTAGAGAAAATAGAGATTTAGATGGTAGAATGGATATTTTTACTGATAAATATAAAGTTCAAGATTATCCAATGTCACATTATAATGGTCCGTTTTATTTATCGTTTTTAGCTAAGTGGCAAGAAATTCCAACTTGGGAAAATTATAATTTATCATCATCACTATTTTCAATACCAACTGGATCTTTTAATAATCAAGCTATTGTTGAACCTACACCAAATACCGCAAGTTTTCAAAGGTACATTTACGCTGCGTCTCAATCTTATTGGAGACCGGGTAGTGGGGTACAAGACCAAATAGAGGGTGGTACTTCTGACCAAACAAATTGGGAAATATTAAGTGGTTCTGGTATTTCAAGTTCATTTCATTTAAGTAGTGACCATAGTATTACAGATCCATATAATCATTATGGAAATTATATATCTTACACTAGCCATTCAATTTTACCAACCGGTGAATTGTTTAGAATATACCAAGTCACATCTTCTGATGCTTTAGCTCCTGTAACTTCATCGTTTATAACTGATGTTAGTATTCATAAAGGAGATAGTTTATATGGTGGTAATATCACTGATAAAAATTGGTTTTCAAACTTATATTCGATACAATCAAATACAGTAAAAAGTTGGTATTCTGAACAATTAGTATCTGCTTCAGCTTATGATAAAGCAAATATACATTCTCTATATAATAATTTACCAAAACATGTTAGAGACGGAGACACTGAAAATTTAATGAAAAAATTCTTCGCTTTATTGGGTGAAAATTATGATGTATTAAAACAACATATTGATAACTATACTAAATTTCAAGAAAGAGGATATAGTAAATATGATACAGTTCCACCAAATTTATTAAATATTATTGGTGATAATTTTGGTTGGAAATTTATAAATACGGAATCAGTACAGAATTTATTAAAATACTACATTGGAGAACAAGTAGTTGGATCTACATATAAAAATTTAACAGAAATGATTTGGAGAAATATATTAAATAATATGATATATTTATACAAATCTAAAGGAACTGAAAATAGTGTTAGAGGTCTTTTAAATTCTTTTGGTATTCCTCCAAACATTGTAACTTTAAATGAAGTAGGAGGTTCTGTAGATACACAAATAGCAGCTTCTCCTGGTGAAGTTAATTTAAAAACTACAAGAGGATTAGAATCAGAAATTGGTAATATTTCATTTGATAGATATACAGATGACCTTCAATTTTTAAATTTTGGAGCGAATAATCATGACTTTACGGTAGATTGGAATACTACACAAACTGGACTAACAACTGGTGTTGAATTTATTCTTTCAAGTCATGATACTCAAAACCAGATACAAGATATATTATTAAGTAGTGGTAGTTTAAGTCAATCTTTTTGGTCATTACAAATAAATAGTAATCATACTAATGATACTGCAGAAGTAATTTTTAGATTAAATGGCGAATCTCCATTAAACGCGACAGGAAGTTTAGAAGGTCCTATTGGTGCTAATTTAAGAGACAATCTTGATACTATAAAGGTCACTACAGATAGACCGATAGTCGATGGTACTAATAGAAATCTTTGGCATATTTTATTACAAAGAAATGGTACATTACCAACTGCTTCTTATGAATTACATTTAGCTACAAGATACGACCTTAATGGTAATTTGACTGATAGTATTCAGTCATATTATTCAGGTTCATTAGTTGTTAGTGGAGGTAATGCCCACGCTAATTTCACAAGTTCAGGTATACCAGCGGTTAGTTCTGATAACTTACATGTAGGAAGAGATTTTACAGGTTCTATTACAGAATTTAGAACATATGGAACTGCTAGTATGTTAGAATCAAATTTTCAAACTCATATATTTGAACCAAAAAGTGTAGTAGGTCGTAAAATAGATTCTTTTAAAAATATAGTGTATAGATATAATTTTAAAGGATATACACCAACAGGTAAACAACCATTTATACAAGATATAACTGCTAATAATACTTACGGAAACTATAGTAAAGTTTTAAATTCAAGTTTTACTACACCAACATTTAGAAATGATAAAATAACAGCTTATCAATTTGGAAGTAGGAATGTTAATTTATTAGAAGCAGTTAATAAAAATAAAATAACAATTAGTAAAAAATCAGAAGCTTTAATAAAATATTTAGACCCAAATAAACCAACTTTTAAAACTAATATTGATGTAGATGAATTTGGAAATTTGAGAAGAACAACAAATTCTACTTTAAAGTTATCAATTTCTCATGTAAATCAAATTAATAGATTTATACAAACACATATATCTGACAAAAATTTAGGTAATTTATTAATAAATGATGATGAGACAACAAATTATCCAAATTTAGAAAAATTACATAACGATATTTTAAGTCAATATCAAGATCCAATCGGTAACTTAAATAACTTTTTTAGAAAAATAGGTAAATTATTACCAACAGCTTTAATAAGATTATTAGAAAGTGAAATTTTACCAGTTGGTGTCAGTAGTAATATTGGAATGGAAATTAGAAATACTACAACCTCAAGAAACAGATGGGAAATTAATTTAAATAAAAATACACAAGGATTATCACCAGGTGCTGAATCTGGTTTATTTACATATGATAAATATGGTAATCAAATGCAACTAAAAACTGATATTTTATTACCAAATATTAATAGTTTTGTAGCGACAATATTGGAAGATAATATTGAATTAGTTAAAGAAACACAAAAAATATCAACTTCATTATTACAACCTATTGTAGATGAATTAAAACTTTTAGAAAAAAATAAATTTACAAGTTTTTTAAATAAAGCGTTTGAAGACAATATTGAATTAATTAAAGAAACACAAAAAATAAGTGCAAATGTTACATTATTACAAAATATAAATTTATACAATGTAAATACATTTATGGATTTTAATGACACATCAATTATTCCAATTCATAATTTTAACATACCACAGATAGAAACACAAAATGTGTCAGCTGAATTGTTTTATAACATATTTAATACAAATAAACTTTCTATATTTGACAATACATCTAATGAAAATAGTATTATTAAATTAAATAATTCTAAAGTATTTAAAACATATACAACTGATGTATCTATTATATTAAAAACAATTTCTAGTCAATTAGAAACATTATTAGAATCTAACACAATTACTAAAATCTCTAAAGAGAAAATATCAGCTCTTATTAATACAATAAAAGAATCAAATGTAATTACTAAAATTTCTAAAGATATTACTACTGAGTTTATGAATGTGTTATTTAACAAAAAAAGTTTGAACAAAACCGAAGTTAAAAATATAATAGCTATATTACATTCTTTTTTAGAAAGTAATGTAATTAAATTATTATCAAAAGACAAAATTACATCAGTATTAAAAAATATTACATTTTCAAATGTTATTACAAAAACTAAAATTAAAAATTTAACTGTATTTGTAGAAAAACTTTTATCAAATGAAGCTATAGCAAAATTAGAAGTAACAGATTTTTCAGCTACTCTTGAAAAAATATTTATGTCTAATACATTGAATAAATTAGATGAAAAGAAATTTTCTTCTTATCTTGTTAATATATTTGAAACTCCATATTTATCAAAATTTGAATTTTTTGATAGAAATAATAAAAACAATAGTGATTTTGATATTAGTCTCGATACTGTATTATTTACAAATCCATTATCACCAATAGTTTTTAAAAATTTAGATGGTACGACTAATATAAAAGCACTATTGGAGCCTTCATTTCAACTTAAAAATTTCAAAAAAAGTGAACAAATTAATATAACTACTGATTTAATACCAATATATGGTGGTACACCACAGAAAAAAATATTAGCTTATGAAAATTTAAATAAATTTACTACTCCACACTCTGCTTTGTATGGATATACAGCTAGTTTATATTCTGATGATTTACAATTTATAGATACAAATATTTCAAACAAAATTGGTAAAGATTTTTTTAGAAGTCAAGTATTGACAAAATATTTAGACCCTAAAAACACAGACCACAGAATAGAACCAAAATTGTGTAATTCTTATACAACACCTGGAAAACATGATGGTCTTTTTCCAAGTGGAAGTCATCAAGAAACAAGTTATTTTGGAACTTTTATAGGTGATACTGAAAGAATATCACATTGTTTAATTGACAAAAGTTGGGAAGGTTCAGGTGGTTCATATGGTACTGGTAGTGCACCTGGTATGAGAACAGCTGAATATAAATTAAGACAAGGTGGTGGTTCATTTACTAGAGGAAATACACATCATGGATTTTTTGAAGAATTTCAATATTTAGAATGGGATCCAACAAGTCATCAAATTTTTGGCCCAAGATTTAGAGACCCGGACAATCGTAGAAGAACTATAGGTAGAACTGGTAGAATTGATATAAATTATGAAACTGGTGAAATTACATATCCTGAACATCACTATTTAAGATGTTGGGGTGGATATTTAAGAGACCATTTAGACAGAGGTACGGAATGGAATGGGTCAAATACATATTGGAATGTAGTAGACGACCCAGAAGCGATAAACGATGCTCGAAATCAAATAATTGAAGAACAATATATACCATTTGATCCAGAAGGTCAATTACCAGAAACATCAGGACCAGTATGGATAATTAATATCGCTGATGGTCAAGCTAGGTCAAGATTAAAAGTAGAAAAAAGAGGAAAGAATAAGGGTAGAAATACCAAATGATAAAAGAAATTAATTTATTTTTTTAGAAACCTTATATTTATATACGAAGAAACTTATATTTTATTATTAAAAATATAATAAAATAATTCCAAAAAATGACTTAAATGTATATTTATATTAGAAAAGGAATTCAAGGAGAAAACAATGGGATTTATAAATAAAACATCCGCAACAACAATAAAGGCTAGATTAACAGCACAAGGTACTAAATACCTTTTGACAGAGCCTACAAGATTTAACATAACACAATTTGGACTAGCAGACGATGAGATTGATTATTCATTATACAATGAAGCTCATGAAAATGGTTCTGATTATTTTGGGGAAGTATTAGAAAATATGCCAGTGCTAGAACCTATATCAAATTCACATTTACAATGTAGATTTTGGTTATTGACTGGTGTTGCAACAGGTACTATTAGAGTACCAGGATTCTTATTTTCTCCATCTACAGTTCATTTACCATACGCAGATACAGAAGAACCTCTTAGAATTACAATGATTAACGCTGATGAAGGTAACGCGAGAATTCAATATAAAGTGTTTGATTCATCTTTATTTGAATTAAATGTACATGGTGGAAATCATACACTTGATGATATTTCTGGTAACGCTAACGGAAATTCAGACTCAGACGCGAATCCAGCAATAACACCAATACAAGGTTCATTTGATTTAGCATCTGCTAGGTTAACACTAACACCTAAAAGATGGGATGACTATGATGATATTACTGGTCTAATAGAATTTACACATGTACAAAGTAATAACATGGCTTCACTTGAAGTGGTAGTTTCAAGAAATACATCATATACTGGTGGTTAAGAAAACAGAAAAATTAAAAATTTATTTTAATTATTAGGAGAATAAAATATGGCAACGAAATTTAAACCATTGAATGCATCGGATATCTTTGTAGATACAAGTAGGATTACATCCGGTATTTTTTCAAACGGAGTGGGAACATTAGCTGGTAGTAGTATGTATACATCATCTATTAGTTCTTCAAACAAAAGATATTATTATGCTGTCCAAGACGGTAACACAGATTCAACAGCGACAAAAAGATTTGATGTAGCTTATGGACATATTTTTTCATCAGGTTCAGATTTATCAGCTGGAACAAACGCTGCAGCACATGAAACTAAAGTTGTTTATAAACAATTTGCTAACATTCTCCTAAATGACCCACATGGTAAATTCTTTAGACATAACGCATCAGCATCAGCTGAGAATAGAGAATATGATGATGATATTTATATTTTATCAGTAGACCAAGATGTTATTAAGGATGAATTAGACCAAAATTGGACACTTACATTAAGTGCTTCAAAAACAGTAGCAGGAAATCTTTTCTCAGCAGGAAACCCTGCTTTAGCTAATCAACAAAAAGCGACAGGAAGTTCATTAATTTTAACAAATTACACTGGTAGTAAATTCTTTACTCAAGGTGGCCC
>MDSZ01180354.1_pt1 | contig 14551 bp, 15 predicted proteins | sample 811201 | NCBI WGS metagenome assembly MDSZ01 (sample SAMN05326647, study PRJNA326480) | marine metagenome | isolation source: seawater | place: Indian Ocean: North | collected 2010
CATTTCACTAATAAGCATTTTACTGTTAATTTTTACTTTATCTGTCTCTACAAGTGTTTTAAACTTAGCACAGATTGCAAGTTTACTACGGTGAGTAGTGTTAAATCCACGTCTGTATACTCTACTGTTGCCGTGTGCTTTGGGTTCGCTGAGGAATATACCGGGTATGTTTTCTTCACCTATTTCTGCCACACTTTGCAGTGCCGCTTCACCTATTGTATTGTTTTCCACACTATAGTAAACACTATTAGCATCACCACATTCCTCAGTCAAATACTTGTTTATGTCAATTAACAAACGTATTTGTTGAGGTATAGGTGTTTTGTTATGACTCCATTCACCTACTTGTATCATACTGGGTACTTCAAATATTTCAATAGCTGCTGGATCTCCACCTGTGCCTAAACTAGGATCAAGTCCAACTAGATATGTCTTACCTTTTTCGGGTGCTTTATACCAACGTACTTTACCGTGTCTAAAAAGTGGGTCATTGCCTACTAAGTTAGTAAGGTGCATGCTGTCCACAAGTGTTTCATCATAGATAATAAATTCACAATCATGTTCACGACGGAAACGTTCTTCACCAATTCGCCCTAGTTCTTCTGCTTTCCAAACATCGTCTCTATCTGGATGCTCCCACCAATAACTACGAAAACTTTTAAATCCATTTACACCTATATCAGTTTCTTCACCATCGCTATCAAATGTTTTATTTGCTTCACGCCATATAAGTGCAAACTGATCCTCATCACTGTTAGGTGTGCTTGTAATAATAGCCTTACCACCTGTTGCTAGTGTAGGTGAAATACTTGTCCAGAACTCACGGGCAATGCTAGGACGCACAAACGCAAACTCGTCACAGTATAGCAGTGTAATACTCATGCCTCGTCCAGTATTATCTGTAGTTGCTTGTGCTACAATACGCGAACCATTGTCAAAGTCTATACTGCCTTTGTTATAACTAGTAACACCAGCACGGATATGATCCGGACATAATTCATACGCATAACGAATACGTTGCATAATTTCCTGCGCACCTGCATACTTGTGTGCGGCAATAAGGATAATACTGTCCGGTACAAACATTGCATACCATAGCAAGTATCCTGCGGCAGTTGTTGACTTACCTGTTTGTCTGGGCAACATGTTAATATTAAAACGATAGTGGTGATATGTGTCTATCAGTTTTTCCTGATATTCAAAAGGAGTATATGTCATACGTCCTTTTGTAGGATGCTGAATGTTAAAGTAATTGCATAAAAAATACTTAACACCATCTTTAGGGTCTGCACATTTTGCAAACTCTGTCAGTTGCTCACGGGTAAATGTTTCTTTCTTGTATGCTTTTTTAATAAGCACACCATCTAAGGACTTAACCATTAAACTTCGTATACGCCTCTTAAATCTACATAGTCTGTACCGCCCCAATAATTTGTGTGATACAGATATGCTTCACTTATTACTGCATCTATATTCTTGTGCCAGTACCTTATAAACTTGACACTGCGGGGAAAATCAGGTACAATATCGTGTGTTTGCCAGACGAACTCGTTGATGATATGGACATGATCTGGCATGTGGTAATAAACTTGGATAGAGACTATTTTGTCTCTGTCAAACCGTTTTATCATAAAGATATTTATGTAAGCAGATAAGTACAAGTACAATGAGTGATACACTACTTCTTAACGCATGTGGCAACCCTATTAGTAGTTTCCCTGTCAGCACTATTAGTTGGCAACGTGCAGTCAAACTATATTTCTTAAATAAAGTTGATATACTTTCATCCTATGAGGACAAGTATCTTAATAGTCCAAGTTTCAGTATGCAAGTTCCTGCAGTAGTAATGACAAAATATTATTACAGACCAAAGTATAGCGTTGCGTTTAATCGTCAAACACTTGCACTACGTGACGAGTTCAACTGTCAATACTGTGGTGATAATTTTAGAATAGATGATTTAACTATTGATCATGTGTTACCCAGAAGTATTGGCGGTAAAAGCACATGGGACAATTGTGTAATCGCTTGTAAATCCTGCAATGTTGCAAAAGGAAGCAAGTTGCTCTCCCCCCGGCGGAAACCCGAAGCACCAGATTATTATCGTATGGCGGCTCTTCGGAGCCGTTTTCCATTTACAGTAAGGCATGCTAGTTGGTTAGACTATCTTCCAAACGGTCAATTAATTGATCCTGTTCCTCTAGCGCAGACTGCCTAAGTTCACACATGTTCATAAGATTATTAGCAAGTCTACGTGGATCTATGTCAAATGTTATAGGTGTGAATTCTTCTATGCGATCCTGTGTGCTTGATGCAGTAAAGTTTACAACATCCTCAAAAACATCGAACCCCAGTTGTTTTAGTAACTGAGTTGTGCCATTGCCTATGTTAACAAATGGATGTTGTGCTAGTATAGGCTTAAAACTCTTCTCAGTTAAAAACTGCGTTTTAGCCCAGTATGTTTCCAGAACCACACTGTAGTCAGTTTCATCATACCAAGCAACATTGCCCACAGTATAAAAATCAGTGTTACGTTCCTCATTTTGTGTTGTGTCATTGGGCAAATTTAAGGGCAAGTTACGTGCGCACCATTGTTCAAACTTGGGTTCAAGTTTCTGTGTAAATTCACTGTCTATAAAATATTGTGGACGTAGTATACTCTCAATGGTTCTAGGCTGTCTACCATTGTCGTCTGTGTTAATTTGACCTAAGTAACTTATGTAGTTGTCAAGCCAACCATTACGCCATAGGTGTTGCAGGAATTGTATACGTTCACTTTTATGATTACGCATCATACATAAAAAGCGATTGCCCCTAGTAAACTTAGCAGGACGACTAGGTTGTATTAGATCCATGTGTAATCCATATTGGTAATGCCATGGAATAACAGTTTGTTTAGGATGCACACCTGCATATTCTGGGTCAGGTGTAATTAGTATTACACGCAAATCCATATCGTTCAGATGTTGTGCTAGTAAATTTCTTGCTGGATCCCACCAGCAATATATTATTAGTGTGCCTGAAAAGTATTGTTTTAGATGATGCAAGTAAGGCATGTCCATAGTATCACAATACCATACACCTGGCACATTGCCTATTCTATCTACTAGAAGTTTAAGAAATTTGCCCTGTGGAGTAGGTTTGTCCCAGTGCAAGTTACTAGGACTTAGTTCGTAACTGGGCCACATCTGCTAGAACTCCGTTTCCTGTTGTAAATTTGCCAGCGATTCTAGGCAATCTTTTTGGTGTCTTCTCCGGCATGTAAATATATTGCCTGCGCCAAGGGTGTGCATCTTGAAATATATGCAGTTCTGCTTTTGAACATAGATTATCTATTTCTGCATTGTTAAGTGCAAACATTGTTTTTGAAAATTCTGCGTGTTCCCTTGGGCTTGGATGTTTATCGCCAGGTAATGTTTCACGCCATGTAGTTTCATTAGCGCCAGTGTATCCTAAAAACTCTGCCATACTGGGTTTAAAATACTGCTGTGTACAAAATACATCTTCATATTTTATATTGATGCGTTCCATACTAGTAAAGTAAAAGTCACAGCCTTTACTTGCAAGCATTTCTGCTACACTCCTAAAAAAACTTTGATTTTCTAATGCTATTTTGTCTTCATGCAAATATTTTACACGTTCTTTTGGTTGATATAGATATGCATTGCCAGGCATATCCCATCCTTGTTCATCATTGTAATCACTGATACGATGCGGCTGACTCCACATTATACAAACAATATCAGAGTCAGTGATATTATCTAAACATTCCACTACACTATGAAATATAAAATCATTACTACCGCCTGGTAGTCCCCAGTTTTGATAGTTCTCTGCTAGTCCACCTACATGTAAATAGTCTGCCCACGTGGGCCATTTGTATTGGGTAAAACTACAGCCAAAAGTGTATAGTGTTGAATACATAATTCATCCATAAAAAAAGCGACTACTTGTATATAGCCGCTTTTTTGAGGTGAAAGAAAATTAGTCTTCTTTAATTTCTGCTTCTTCTAAAAAATCTTTGTAACTTTTATAAAGTGCATTTTCTAGTTCAGCAATACCCTGTACTTCAGATGCTTCCTCTATCTCAGTAGGCTCCTGATTCATTGGATTGTCGCCACCTGCTGCCGCTGCAAAAGCCTTCTTAGGACCATTTAGTCCACCACTTAGTCCTACAAGTTGCTCTTCAGAATCCATATATTCCTCTTCTGGCTCATTAGCATATTCTTGTACTGGTTTGTATCCATCAAAACCTGCTAGTTGCATAATAGCATTAAGTTCTTCTAGAGGAATCTCAATAGTTTCTTCAACTTCTTCCTCAGGAAGTTCTTCAATCTCTTCTGCCATTTCAAGATCATCTTCTTCAGCAAATTCTTCCTCTGCTACTTCTTCTTCAGCAACAGGCTCTTCAATTTCTTCAATCTGTTCTTCTTCAATCGCAATGTCTTCTTGCTGAACATCTTGTTCAGCGAGTTCCGCCGCGATATTGTCTAGTTTACTTCTTAGTTCAGCAATATCCATTACTTGTCTCCTTTTTTATAGGTCGTCTATATTAACATCAGGTAGTCTACCTGCTTTATCAAGTGCTGCTAGTTGTCTAGCATTTTGTTGATTCCGTTGTTTTATCAGTTCATTATATTCTGCAGGAGTTTTACCAGGGCCAAACATGCGCTGTGCTCTTGCTAGGTTTCGTGCTTGCTGTAATTTTGCAGTTGCTGCATCTGCCTCTGCACCTGTGACTTGTCGTCCGCCTCTTGTTACAACTCTTGTTGCAGGGCCTTGTCCTGGTATAGTGCCACGTTCTGGTGATACACTAGCAGTTCTTGTTGTTGCCGCAGGTTGTTGATCATCACCTCGTCTCGCACTTTGTGTTGGTGCCGCTGCAGGTGCAGTGCGTCTATTTCTCCTAGATCCTCTAGGTAACGGTTCGCCTGGTTGTCTTGCAGTATCTGTACGTGATATTGATCCATCTGCCGCGGTTGCAAAATTACTACCGGGTGCATTTGGTCCGGCTGCTGGCTTTGGTGCTCTACGACCACCAACAGGGATTGGTTTTGCGGCGTCTGGTGCTTGTGCTACTGCTGTTGGTGGTTTTTGTCCTCTTCCTCTTCCAGGACTAGGTTTTCTATCACCACCGCTAAAGAAGTCTTTTATGCCTGCACCAATTCTTGATAGTAGACCTGGCTTTTCACTTCCTGCTTGTGCAGTTTGTGTAGGCTCTGCTCTACGATTTCTCGGTGCATTTCTACCTCTACTTCCTCTTGTACCATCATCAGGAGCCTTTGCTACCTGTGTAGGGGCAGGTGCTGGTGCTTGAGGAGCAGATGCCGCTTGTGCCGCTGTTCTACCGCCCTGACTGCTTGCACGATTTGCCTGTGATTTTGCTTGTGCCGCAGCCATTGCTTTTCTAGTGTTAGGACCCATAATACCATCTGCTTTAATATCGAAACCCTGTGCTTGCAGTTTTTTCTGCAATGCCATTGTCTTATCAAAGTCTTTAGTATTTGCCGCTGTTGCTTTAACTTTTGCTCTAGGAGCCGCTGGTCTTGATGGTGGCGCCGCTGGTGCTGGTGCTTTTGCTATTGCTTGTGTACCTCTTGCACTTGCCTGATCTGCTGGCATAGGTGCTGGATTTGCTACTGCTTTAGCTGCTCTTGCTAATGCTGCTTGTTGTGGATTAACTGGATTTGCTCTACGTGGACCGCCTGCAGGAACATTAGGATTAATTTTTGGCTTTGGTGCTGGCTTTGGTGCCGCAGGTTTTGCTTGTGCGGCTTGTGCCTTTTGTATATTTGCTCTACTCTGATTCGGATCTGCTACACCCTGTCTACCAGGAAGTTTAATTGCACTTATCATATCACCAAAACTTTTATACGCAGGGCCTCCCTGTGTCTTTGCTTGGTTTGCTTTCTTTATTGCTGCATTTGCTGCTGGATTGGTACCCTGTCTTGTACCGGGTCCATCCTGTCTACCCCTAGGGGGCTCTTCATTTAGAACCTTATTTTCGTTAATAATTTGCAGTTTATCTAGAAGATCACGCATCAGTTTTTCCTTTTGCAGCATATTCATACTTGCGAGTCTCTAGTCCTTTAAGCATGTTTTCGTTGTATTTGTCACCAAATAGTTCTTCTTGTTTAACTTTAGGCGCATCTTTATATTCACCATCATCTAGTCTACTTTCGTAAGTATCGCCTTCTTCTTTTATGGCTTCTTCGCGGGCAATCTCTTCCGGATGATCCTGGTTAATGACTACTAGATGACTTGCAGGTACACCAACAACCTGAGTAATATATTCATATAGTACATGTGCAGAAACTGGATATTGTAATTCTGTGTCCATTATAAACACTTCTGCATTATTCAATGTTTGAAAGTCCATTGGATGTTCCTGGATAGGAGTCTTTTTAGGCTTACTCATGCTCTTCATATCATATTTCTGAAGTGCAGTTTCCAGTTTATCCATTGTTTCATCATCGCATTTTTCAGCCATTTTAATGCGAAATTTGTATGATTGTTCGTTTTCTACCAGGTAACTTTTAAAACTTTTCATTGGTGTATTCCTTGTTGTAATAGTGTATTTATTACTTTTCGTTACTATTCCTGCCTAGTATTTCCATTAGAAGTTGGTTACGATCCACTGCATGACCATCGCCATCTTCAGTATCTTCACCTCTTGCTGCCGCTTCTCGTGCTAATCTTGCGTCCAGTGTTGCTTTTTTAAGTTGTAAATCTACTATACGTAACTTTTTGTTGATTTTAGCATTCTTTGCACTGAGTGCAGTGTCAAGCATGCGACTTGCGTTGTTGAATATTTCACCACTAAAACGTGCTTCAACATTCATGCCCAAGTCCATAAGATCCTTAAATGTGTCTTGTGCCAGTTGTGCAATGTCATCCATTTCCTGATCACTTGTTCCTAGTTCCTTTACACTAGGTAGTGCGGCATCAATTTTATCTACACTACTAAGAGCAGTTTGTATTTCAGGAATGTCTTTTGCAGTAACAGTATCTACTACTGCACTGTTTTCTTCTTCAGTAAGATCTACTTCGTTAGTATCAGGTAAATCAAATAGTTGTTCTAGTTTTTTTGTCATACTAATAGTTATCCCTAGCGTTTACCGTTGTGAAAAATATCGTCCTCTGTGACTACACGAAAACGCAAACCGTTATGCTTTGCCCACTTAGCGGCCGCTTCCCATTTAGCATGGTTGAGTGCAATGGCAAGTTTTTCCTTTTCGCGAGTCTTTTCAGTAAGCATAGTTTGGGACTTTGGTTTTATTTCTATAAGTTCAGCATGTTTTTTGCCTCTCTTATCTTGATACACAACTACAAAGTCTGGAACGTATATTGTTCCTTTTCCTGTAAGAGGATTACGGTAGGGTATTTGTATACACTCACTTGCCCAACTTATTACTGCAGGATTGTTATCACAGAATCGCATAAATGCATGCTCCCATCCACTACGATAGCGTGGTGCTTTATTTCCTGTGTACTTTTCAGCATTGTTTATAGCATATACACCATTTGCATATTTGTTGCGACTAAACATTTACGCCTCCACTTGGCGTGCTATATTCTCGTTGGGTGTAATATTAGTCTCGTAACCCAATAAACTACGGCTATCACGACTAAGGTTTAGAAATGTTGGGACTGCACTTTTAAGATCGCCAGTTTGTTCAAATTCTTTAAGTATGTCTAGGATATAGATATTCATTTCATTAGCGGCTTGTATTACTGCCGCAGTCAATGCCGCAGCCGCCGCTTCAGTAGTTGTACGATTCTTAAAAAACGCTTTTGCGGCTTCATATTCTTGATCAGTCATTTTAATAGGATCATTGAAATAGTTTACAAAATAATCCTGTACACGTTGATCAAAATTATCTGCTGGATTTATTAGTGGTAAATTTGTAGTCTGTCCAGTGTTAGTGCTTGTTAAACCACCACTTGAACTTCCCATACTTGAACCACCGCCGCCTGAAGAGCCGCCACCGCTTCCGTAACTCATGTGCTTCTCCTACTGTTAAGTAATTTGGCCTGCTTGGGCGCATTAATAGTATCACTAATCTTAGGAGCATTCGCTATACTACCGTTTCCTGCAGGATATTTAAATGCAAAGCCTGCATCATATGATACATTTGTTGGTGTACGACTATATGTTGTATTAGCAATACTATTTCCTTGACTAGTAATTACTGTGCTTGTACTACCACCGCCTATGTTAGTACCCTCAATAGCTCTTGCAATACCCTCAACTAATCCTCCACTAAACTTGTTAGCAGCTGATTCTACTATACCAGTGACTGGTACAAGAATGTTTTCTGTTGGGCGTTTACCAGTAAGCAAGTTATTTGCAAATATACCCAGCGTATCTGATATAATATTATCACCAGTTAAACGTGCTTGGTCGTATATTACTTCTGCATCTTTGATAACACCAATTAGATTACCCTGGAACAGATCTTTACTTTGTTGCCCTGTAACATCCTGCGTTGCTCCATTTATAAAGACTTCGTTTTGCGGGTTGCCTGTGCTTAAATCACTTACTTGTGTATCATAATGTATGTCACCAAAGCCACGTGGATTAACGTTGTTAACAAATCCAGTTGCATACTTGACAGTTTCATATAAAACACTCATTCTGTGTTCCATAAGATTATTACTCTCATACGCATGACTATCATGGCTAAAACTTTGTATAATTGGGTTGATTAGTGTATACTCTGCAAACTTATGGTTGTGCATACTATAAATTTTTATGCTCTTAAAGAAACGTTTGTTGCCTCTTTGTAGTCCCCACTGTTGCTGTACACGATTACTGTATTTGTCATAGGGTGTATAACTGTTACTATCCAGATCATATGTAGGATCAGCATTATAAAAAATATAATACTTGTGCCACATGTTGCGGATTAGTTCTTTTGCATCATCGTGAAAACGTATATTGACTGGATCATAGCCTATACTATGCTGACTGTGTACTTTTCTGTTGTATTGATTATGAGTAGTGACTTCTATATTATAGCCTGGCAAATCACAACTTTTTACTAGAATTGGAATCTCTAATTGTTCTACGCTGTTAAAGAGTGTGACTGCTTCAGCAGTAAATTCGAATACAACATGAAAGAGATTACCATAACGTGGTTGTAACTCATAGTTGTTGTCAACAAAAGTGCGTGACGCATGTTTATAGTCACGCACTTCTCTACCTGCTGCCATAGGCTTTAAATTAGGATTTACACTAGCCATGGAATACTCCTATTAGCCAGTAATAGTTTGACCTAGTGTTCTCGCTACGGTTGAACCAATACCATCACCTAGTGGTGTTTGTACTGCATTGTCAAATCTTAGTGACATTGTAATTGTTGCTGGTTCCTGTGTTGCATAGTTGAGATCACCATAGTTGATGTTCTGAATAAAGCAACCATATAGTTCCCAAGTTTCTAACACACTCGGTGCATTCGCTCCGTTACCACCGTCTAATACTTCAAAACGTGTGATAAACTTATAATCGATGCCTGAACTTGCACTGCTCTGTTCCATCATATCAAACTGTTTCTGGACTTGCTCTCCACACAACTTAGTAACACCACCATTGACATCGTCACGCAAGTTGACTGTAACCATTTCCCATGCATGCTTGCCTACTAGATATACACGGCTATTGTATACAGGAATCTCAAATTCCTCAAATGTAACACTAGGACGGGTAATATCCATAATTTGTTTTGTCATTTCAGTACGTGGTGTACTAATGCCGAAGTTCTCAAAACTTGCACGGAAGCGATATTTGAGTTTTGGCATAAGCAAGCCTTGACTGGCTGCACTCTGATCACCGTCAATAGGTACTGTAAACTTTGTTAATGATGAAACTGACATGTCGTTTCGCTCCTATATAATTATAAAAGTATTTATCTTATTTCAGTCATAAAAAAGGAGGGCAAAATCTGCCCCCCTTTTCCCCTTTTTTCTTTAAACTGAGCTTGCTGCCGCTACGTTGCCACTTGCAATTTCACCTGTGTTCTTTAGGCGGATTGGAATAAAGATAAATTCCGCAGCCTTTGTAGGTTCAATAGCAATATCAACATATAGTTCGTTACGGTCTATTCTATCTGGTGTGTTATTTGTTTCATCACACACAACCAAGTAGTCAAATACACCACGCTTTGCAACCAAATCGTTGAGAGTTTGTTCAATTTGTTGTTTGATTTCGTCTCTTGTTAGTTTATCATTTGGTTCAAATACAAAGCCTGTTGCAATTGTCTGCATCTGGCGTCTCAAGTAACCAGTTAGGCGTGCTACGTTAATACGATCCAGCGCACTTGTGCTTGCTGCACGAGTCTTGTTACCGTAGTTTAGGATACCACTGCCTGCAAAGAATGCAATTGGATTAATGCGGTTTGAATAAAGTGTATCTCTTACGCTTTCACGAACGTTATCATTTACAAATGCACCCGTTACTGAATTAATGTATCCAATACTTGCTACGTTATCAACTAGTCCACGACGTGTACCTGCTGGTGCAAACCATGGGAAACTAATATCATCGCTACGTGCAATAGTACGCATCATTGCATGACTTGCTGGAACAACTACTGTGTTTCCACTTAGGTCATTTGTTGTTGCGGATGGATAAAACACACCCAAATATGGATCGCTAGTAACTAGTCCATCTTCGTTGTTATCCGTTGCATTTGCTGTGTTTGTTGCATAGTTTTCAATTGCTGTGCTTGTTGCTGCTAAACGCATTGGTGTATCACCTATAACAAACGCTGTTTGACGTCTATCATTGTTTAGTGCAACCATGTTACTGATTAGCTCTGGATATCCAGGTGCTGCAATTAAGTTAAATGTTCTGCTATCTTCACGTAATGCTGTGCTTGCATCCAGTGCAGATTTCATTGCAGTTGCAACAATAGCTCTTACTGCTTTACGTCCAAAACTTGAACCACTTGATGTTACCCATGCATCCTTCTCTGTAGGAAGTGTTGGATATGTACTTGTGTCACTAAAGTTTGTACGTGAGAAGTGATCTGCTTTAAACTGCTTGACACCATATGAACTACGGCGTGTGTTAAACAGTAGCATACCACGTGGATAAATTGTTGGATCTGGACGATCAATATCTAAATAATCGCTTGTCAACAGTGTTTTTGTAGTAGGAATATCGCCTGTTACTACATCTGTTGTACCATCTCCCATAAAACGTGCATCGCCAAAGATAATTCCATCTTCAGTTGTATTATCTGTCTTATCAATTGATACCCACTGTGCTTCACCATCAACTGTTTCACGTCTATATAGTGAAGGATAGTTTTCTAAATCACTTGTGTCAATCCACAAATCACCGTTAACTAGTGCAGTATCATCACTCTGTAGTGTTGGAGCACTTGTGCTAAAGATTACACCGTCTGGTGATGTGTCGCCAAGTGCAAAACCACGTGTGTCTGTGATGTTCTGATAACCTTTCCAAGTTGTTCCATCATGTATTAGGATATCTGCCTCAAATCCGCCATGATACCAGTATGTGTCATTTGCTGGATTAGCACTTGGTGAACTTGTACTTGCAGTATATGTATCTGCAATCCAGTTACTTAGGATAATGTCACTGTTGTTACCTGCACGTACCTGTTTTGTTGTAATGCCAGTTACAATACCTGCATCCACTAGTGGAGTACCGCTTGTGTCTTTCATTACAATTACACCACCTAGTGCATGTTCAATTACTAGATAGCCTGCACTATTAATACTTGCACTTACATTAGCAACGTTAGCACCATTAATGTCACTTGCCATGCTTGCTAGACTAGTGCCACTTAGTACTACTGTTACTGCTGTTGAAAGTGTTGTACTGTTTGCCGAACTTGCTTGGATTGTAAATGTCTCACTTGCTGTAAGTGGATTAGCACTGTTAATGTTACCCGATACACTTAGTACACCTGCACTATAACGTTTGAATAGTTTGTAGGTTACTGTATCGTTTTCACTTACATCATACTGAATATAAAAACTACCTGCTGTAATATTCTTACCGCCTGTTGCGTCCATATTCTTTAGTGCAGTTTGATCGTTTGTGTATGCATTTGCAGTACCAGTTACAAATGCCGCTGTGGCTGTATCATATGTGCTTACATCTGCTAGGAAGCCTAGGTTACTGTTTGTTGTCTTAACCCATACACTTCCTGTAGGACGTGGCACTGTGTCTGTAGATTTCCATGCTGGAACAGTATAGTGTGGATCCTGTGCAATAAGTGGTCTTGCATATGTACCTGCTGTCAGGCCTGCATCTGTTAGGATAGTGCCTGAACCATTTGCTAGTACAATTTTACCGTCTGCTACACTATCAACACCTACTGCTGTACTGTTTGCATAAATTTCAATTTTGTTACTGTGTACATCTGCTGTCACGCCTGTAATACTTGCATTGTTAATACTAGTCTTAAGATCATTTACAGTACTACCAACCATTGTTACAGTTGTGCCGTTAATAACAATTGAATTACCATTTGTAAATCTTGGACTTGCTACTGTTCCTGCAATTGTTGGATGTGAGATCTGCCAACTTGCACTACCTACTAGTACCCATGCATTGCTGCGATTCTTGTAGTACACAGGGTTATTGACGTTAGTTGCTACCAATGCGTAATCACCAATCGCACCTATTGAAGTCTTTGGAACGCCACCTTGTAAATCTGTTGTACTTGTGATTACAGTTGGAACTTTATTTGTAAATGCACCTGTACTTCCGTTCCATTCAAATATTCCCCAACGTGTATCTGTACTCATGTCCCACCAAACTGTACCGTCTGTTGGAGTGCCTAGTGGACGACTTGTGCTACTTTGTAGTTCTGCTAGATCAACATCTGCACGGATGACATATGCTCTGTTACTAACACCTAGCAAACTGTATGCTGCTAGTAGACCATATTCATTAAGTTCGTAACCGTTAATTGGTGTACCTGATGCTGTATTGTAGAATGTTGGATTTCCAAATGTTGCAGTAAGTTCTCTCTGACTGCCTATTAGGAATGTTTCGCCTGCATTTGCGGCTGTTGTACCTGTAGCAGTACCAGTTCCTGTACCACTTGTTTTGTCTTGTGCAGTTGCAATAACAATTGCTGCTACTGAACCTGCCGCTGATGGTGCGTAGTTGCTTTCGTCAATTACTGTGACTTCTACGCCTGGTGATATTAGTGCCATGTTTTTGTTCCTTATCTCTCACAAGATTTATATTATATGTTATTTATCCGGACACCCTTAAAATAGCACAATTTGCCGTATCCCTTTAAAGGTATGATTAAATAACACTATGGAACGCCCTTTATGTGAACACTGTGGACAACGTCCTAAAGCAATTAACTACTACAAAGACGATAAGCCATACTTCAGACGCAAGTGTGAGCAGTGCCTAAAGACACATAGGCCTGTAAAACCATTATGGGTAGATGCAGGATATAAAGTAAAACGTACATGTGAAGCATGTGGCTTCAAACCTACAATTCGTGCGCAGGTGACTGTGTACTATATAGATGGAAATTTAAAAAATATTGACAGTAAAAACTTGCGGACTGTATGCCTTAACTGTAATGCAGAATTAATTAAAACGGGATGGCACCGAGGCGGGCTAACACCTGATGTTTAAGTTCTGACATAGTGCTATCGTTATAGATAATTTCATCGAATCTATCATTAGTATCTGCCCACTTCCATTCACTTGGATGAACATCTTCTTCAGCCATAAAATTACTTCCAGTTTGTGTATCAAGCACTGCTTTACTCCACCATTCAGGATTGTCACCACGCTTTACCCACCAAACTTCTCCGCCAATATCACGAATCATTTGTTGTTCGTTTTGAAAACGTACATCTGGTATAACATAGTTTCCTGGATTGTCCAGTATAGTCTTTTTAAGTAAACTTACCCAGACTCCGTCATTAAAGCCATCACGCATGCAATCAGTACCAAATAACTGCAGAACCAAGCGAGGAGTGACTTCCATTTCCGTTTCATTAGACCAAAAGTCGTCTCGTTGTTCACGCCATTGTCTTGATTCATCTGTATCTCCTTCGAGTAAGTCTCTATCCCAACCGAAGATAGTGCTTACACCATCCTTAAGTTTATCAGCAAAACTTACTTTTTTAAAGTTGTGTTTAACAAGGATATCCGCAACGGTGCCCTTACCAGAACCAATAAGTCCGCAAATGCCTATAATCATGTTAGCCTCTTTTGTTAGCCAATTATAAATGAAAGTGGATCAGAACCATCAACATAGTTGCGCAGTTCTTCATCGAGTTTATCTAGTTCAACTTGTGCTTCTGCTTTAAGAGCATCACCGTTGAGACTTGTGCCGCCTTGTGGGCCTGCAATAGTTGTAAATTTGCCTCTTGCTTCGCCCAGTGTATACTTTGCAAGAGCAAGTGCATAATCCTGCACCCATGGACCAGCATGTCTGTCCTGTAGTAATCTTGCTTCTGGGCGTAGGTTGTAAGTCCATAATACAATGTTTTCACCGCTTGCACTAAACTTACGAAGAAGAGTTAAAACTTTAGTAAC